>Ga0315910_10000374_pt1 | contig 45491 bp, 33 predicted proteins | sample EdamamesoilMG_FD_204470 | JGI IMG/M metagenome (GOLD analysis project Ga0315910, IMG submission 204470) | Garden soil microbial communities collected in Santa Monica, California, United States - Edamame soil | ecosystem: Environmental > Terrestrial > Soil > Garden | place: USA: California...
AGACGCCGAAGAAATTCATCAACGACAAACTGCTCACGGACATGATGCTCGCCGAGCGGTCGTTGCTCTACGTCGGCGGCGCGGGTTCGTGCATGGGTTGCGGCGAAGGCACGGCGCTCCGCATGAAGCTCGCCGCGACGGGCTACGTTTACGGCAAGGAAAACATCGGCATTGTCAACTCGACCGGTTGCTCGACGGTTTACGCCTCGACGTATCCCTACAATCCGTATCTCGTGCCGTGGACGAATTCATTGTTCGAGAACGCGCCCGCCGACGCGATGGGCGTGCGCGCGCGTTGGGATCAAATGGGTTGGCAGAACAAAAAACTCTGGGTCATCGGCGGCGACGGCGCGATGCTCGACATCGGTTTCCAAAGCTTGAGTCGCATGCTGGCCAGCGGCATGAACATCAAGGTGCTCGTGCTTGACACGCAGGTTTATTCCAACACCGGCGGGCAATCCTCGACCGCGAGTTACATGGGCCAGAATACCAAGTTCAGCGTTCACGGCTCGGTGCTCAAAGGCAAGATCGAGCGGCGCAAAGAACTCGCGCAGATTTGCATGATGCACCCGAACACGTTCGTGGCGCAGACCAGTTGCGCGATGAGCAATCACTTCTACAAATCCATCATCGCCGCCAACGAATACGACGGCCCGGCGGTGGTGAGCGTTTATACGACGTGCCAGCCCGAACACGGCGTGGGCGACAACATGGCGATGCAACAAAGCAAACTCGCCGTGGACACGCGCACGTTCCCGGTGCTGATCTACGATCCGCGCAAAGGCGACAAGATCGCCCAACGCCTCAGCCTCCAGGGTAATCCGTCCGAGAAAACGGATTTCTTCATCGAACCGAAGACGAACGAAGTCTATGACTTCATCCGCTTCGCGCGCACCGAAGGCCGCTTCTCGAAACACTTCGATAAGGATGGCAATCCGAGCGAAACGCTGCACAAAGCCAAACAGGAACGCCTCGAAAACTGGCGCACGTTGCAGGAGTTGGCGGGGATTATTTAGCTGCAACTCACCCGACAGCCAAAGCGAGCAAGGCTCGCACTGAATCGAGCGGTTACGGGCAGGAAATAAGTTTGCGTGGACTTATGATGATCCAGAAATATGCGAGGCATTCTGTTTCTGGCGTGAGCAAAAGGGGCTGGGCGTTTTCAACGTTGCTCATGGCGATGGCTCTCTTCAGCAGTCATATTTTCGCCGCAAGCCTTTCAATCAGTCCAGCCAGCGGACCGGGTAACAAATTGATCACGGCCACGGCTTCAGGATTTCAACCCGATGCCACCGGAACGAATTACGCCAACACCGGATTTTACGCGGACGGTGGACTGCGAGCGGCGTGTCCTTATGCACCGAACGCGGCCTATGCGAATTGCTCGGTCCAGTTTCGGGCGCCGATGGCGCTGGGGCCGCATGCAATTTCCGTTGTGAATAGCATCGGCGGATCCGCCGACCCCCAAACCTATACCGTGCTCGTTCCTGACTTCAGCATCCGCCCCGCCTGTGGTCCCGCCGGAATCAAGGTGACAGCCACTGGGAAAAATTTTCCGGCGGCAGCCAACGTCGGCATTTACATTGATAATGGCTACGCTGGCATCAACGTGATGACCGATGAGTCGGGAAATTTTACAACCTCCCTGACCATGCCTGCATTGGGTCAGGGTGATCATGTCATTGCCGGCATCGGTGGCTCGGGCCCCGGCAACAGCACGTTCACGATCAGCACTAATTGTATCGGCACCGTTCGCGACATCACAGGTTCGCCGACCCTGACGCCTCCCGGTGGCTCGCCCGTGCCGCTGTTACCCGGGATGCCGGTCGGACCAGACGATTTGATCAAGACTGGCGCTGGAGGCGCCGCCACTGTTGATTTCATTGATGGGACACTGTTGAATTTGCGGCCAAACACCAAGTTTCACACAGCTGATTACTTTTTCGATCCCGCTGACACCACACACAACAAGGCCAGATACGGTTTTTTCGCGGGTGCCTTTCAATATCTCTCCGGCCTCATCGGAAAGAAGCCGGATCCGAACGTCGCGATCGAGACGCCTTACGGCGCGATCGGCGTACGGGGAACAGAATTCATCGCCCGCAAGGATCCTTGTTCGCTGACGCAGGAGGTCTATCTGATTGAAGGCCAGTTGACCATCAAGTTGCCGTCCTCCGCAGTGACCAACGTCATTGATGGCCCGGCCACAATTCTGTTCACCGCCTCCAACCTCATCACGGCCGCGTTGACCCAAACTGCCTACAATGCCATCAGCAATGAAGTATTTCAGACGGTCGGCGTGGTGACTTTCCCCTCGTGGCTCACCGAATATTTCGGCTGCACCAACGAACCGGCCGCCGCGATGCATGCCGATCCCGACAGCGACGGGCAAGACAACTTCACGGAATTTCAAGCCGGCACCGATCCAACGACCAACGCTTCATCCTTCCGCATCCTGTCTGCGGTGCCAGAGGGCAACAACCTGCGCGTGACGTGGCTGGGTGGCGGCGGACGCACCAACACTTTGCAATCAACGACAAGCCTGGATGGAATTTGGTCAAACCTCACGGCGAACATTGTCCTTACGGGGACCGACAGCATTACGACCAATCATCTGGATATCGGCGCCGTCACAAATTCCGGAGCGAAATATTACCGCGTGCAGTTGGTTCAATGAGCCATTCCGGCTGTGGTGGATTAGATTTTTCCCCTTCGTTTTTCGCGGCAACAACATCGCGCAGCCACGACACCCACTTCAAGGCTCATCAACGATGATTTCCCGCTCCGGCGCACCGCCGGGAAAGTCGGCCCAGTAGATTTCGCGAAAGCCGGGCGGATTGTATTCCCAATGCCACGGCTCATTCTGGTAGGGATACCAGCCGAATTCCCCGCCGCGCAGCAGCAGCCACTTGTGCACGGGCGATTCACGCATGCGCACGACTTCCGCCATGGGACGTGTGGTGGTTTCATCGAGCTTCAGCTCGCCGTGACTCATCTTGAAATCAATGGCGAGGCCGAGCGAATGGGAGGAGAAACTCGCGACGGCGTTCTCGTTGCCAGCCCGGGCTGCGTTCCTCTGGGCAGTTTGCGGACTCCGGTGCGACGAGAGAATGATAAGGTCCACCCCATCAGCCTTGGCCTGCTCGCGCATGCGGACGAATGACTCCAGCGCGTGGCGATTGAGCTTCCAACGCTCCTGACCGGGAACAGCCACCCACTGGTTGGTGATGTAATTCCAAGCGGCTTCTGTTGCCTCCACGCGCAGGACGACTGCATCGCGCGTGCTATTGGCGCGGCGTTCGGGGCGCACCAGGTCGAGTGCATCCACCATAACGTCGGCAAAATGTTCATTGGGACCTTCAGGCCCACCGGGAAAATCATTCTCTTGCCAATCGAACTCGCGAAAATGTTTACTCAACTCCGTTCCCAGAACATCGAGGCCCGATGTATTTGTGGCGTGGATGAATTTCAGTTCCAGCGCACGAAGCAGAGCGTGCTTGGCTTCACAGTTGGTCTGGCTTAGCGCCAATTCAAAGGCGGCATTGATGTTGGTGTCCTGGTCACGGTCCTTGAGCATTGCCCAAATGTAATCGGCAGGCAGGCGTGTGGCGCGGTGCGATTCACAAAGCTCGACCATCGCTACGATCAGGTTCGGTGGCGATTCGGGCTTTGAGGTTGTGAAAAGATTGGGCTTCGGTGTATCGGGCGGCGGCGTTATGGGGCGCTCAGTCTTGAACATCTCAACTGACTTGGGAGTAGCGCAACCGCTTAAGAACATCCCACAACCAAGAAAGAGAAACGCGAATCGGCACAAGGCCGCCATCAGTTTGCTGCTCATCATCAATGGCAAGGCTATTTTGCGCCGATTCAAGTGTCAGCCGCGTTCCACGAACGCAGCCACGATTATTTCTTCAGCTCAAGTCCCCTTCAACTTCCACAGCGTGGCATCGCTCCTCAGATAAAACGCGCCGTTAGCGATCGAAGGCGTGGCAAGAATGGTTTCCTTCAGATCGAGTGTGCTCACGATTTCCCCCTCGGGCTTGGTTGTGTCCACAGTTTGGAGCACGCCTTTTTCGCTGACACAATACAACGTGTTCCCCGCGGCGACGGGCGTGGCGCTGAACGGGCCTTGCAGGCGAAGCTGCCATAGGCGTTTGCCATCGACCACATCGGCGCACGTCAAGACCGCGGCGTTGTTCACTGTGAACAGGCGTTCGCCCAGCGCCACCGGGCTGGCGGTGCTGGCCATCAGTTGGGCGGCCTTCCAAAGTTGAGTCGGAGGATTGGCTGCATCCAGCTTCCAGGCCGTGATGCCGCCACCGGGAACATACAGCATGCTGTTCAGCAATGCGGACGACGGAATCGTCGCGGCGCTGTTTGTGTTGGCCCAGACAATTTTCCCCGTGGCCGGATCAATGGCGGTGAGGCCCTTCCCGGATTGAATGGCCACCATGCGGCGTCCGCTTGCCCCAGGGATCACAATGGGCGAAGTCCAGTTGGCCTCTTTTGGCCGGTTGATTTTCCAGCGATTGACTCCGGTGGCCGCATCGAGACCGGCGGTGAAGGAATCGCCTTCGTTCTCGGACATCGCCACCACCACATCGTCCACGACCAACAGCGACGAAGAAAGTCCAAGACTGTTGCTCGACCTGGGGTAATCACGGGTCAGGCCGCGGAGCCAGATCAGATTTCCCTCGAGGTCGAGGCAGACCAGATCGTTGGAGGAGAAGACCGCATAGATCCGGCGACCATCGCTGGCAGGCGTTGGTGCGGCGACGCTGATCTTCTCGTGAACCAGCGTGCGGCCTGTGGCCCAGAACTGGCGCTCCCAAAGTTTGGCTCCGTCCTTGGCGCTGTAACAAATGACATGCAGCCGATCTTGTTTGGCGCCGCTGGAACAGGTCACGAACACGCGGTCGCCAATGATGAGCGGACTGGACAGGCCGCGCCCCGGCAGCGCGCTTTTCCAGGCAACGTTAGATTGATCCAGTTTGACAGCTACGCCAATTTCATCAGAAACGCCGTTGCCGTGCGGCCCTCGGAATTGGGTCCAGTCGGCAGCAGTTGCAGTGAACAATCCGAGTGAAGCGAGAGTGATTGAGATGAATTTCATGACGTGAACGGGTTGAAGATCATTTTCCGGCCAAGATAATCGGCGTACCGATGGCGTCGGTGATGCGCAGCTGGAATTCCCAAGTCTTCGTCCAATCGGCCACCATTTCATTTTGGCAAAGCTTCACGAGAATGGTGTTCTTGCCGGCCTTCAGTTCCGCCGGCATCCGATATTGATCGATCTCCGTGCCATAATGGTATTCATCACGACCGAACAGGAGCTTTCCGTTCAGCCAGACTTTCCAACCGTTATCGCAAGCCATCCGCAGTTCAACGGGCCGCGACTTGTCCGAGTCCAGTTCCGTCCAGGCGTAGCCGGTCACACCCTTCAACTCGCCGATGGGTTTGTTGAAATCCACCGCGCCATAATCATTCGTGGAAGAGACCTCCTGCCAGCGAACCTTGCCAGTCTTGCCATCGTATTCGGCTTTCAGATCAACCGCCGCTTCCGGTGGGAAGGCGCGTTCAAATCCCGCGCCGCCAGTATTATCGAATGGCCCGATGACCTGCCACTTATTGACCCAGCCAAAAGTCTTTTGGAAATCCACTGGCGCTCCCAGTTTCCCCAGCACTTGAGCGATCGCATCGACCTGGTCTGCTTCGCGCGCAGGCTTGAGGGCGGCCTGATATTTTGTAATGGCATCATTGGTTTTGCTGGCCTTGTGCAAGGTGTCTGCTTCGGTGATCAACCGTTGAACAGCCTCGCGGCGCAGTTCGGGGCTGGAATCACCAAGCATTCCCGCCATCAGGCGTTCCGCGGCTTTGGTGTCGGTGCTGGCGATCAATTCATAAGCGAAGCGTCGGGCGCGGGGATGATGGCCTTGGTCGCCCAGGAATTTTTCGAGCGCGGCCACCGGCAACGCTTCTTTCTTGGCGGCGGCGCGGGCGACCACGGTGTCCACGGCCGAACGGAGCCAGTTCAGCGCGAGTTCATTCGCGCCATCCATCGCGCCGAGCAAGGTTGGGAGTTCTTTGACCGGAGCGGCGGACAAATTTTTCCAAGCCGCCGTCGCTTCTGCGTTTCCCTTGCCTTCCGGCCCGATGGCACGGATGACGGCAATGGATTCGGAAAGGCCGGCTGCTCGCGCCGAAGAACTGATTCCATAAATGGTGAAACCAACCAACGCCAGTAAATGGATCTTGTGCATAGGAGGGATATTCGCTTGCCGCCTTGGTAACAACCTTCCGGCCCGAAGGCAATGCCTGAACTGACCCGCCTGGACGGAAAGCGAGCAATGAAGCGACACCTGCCAGAGCCAACTGGATGCCGGCACCACACCGGCAAGCGAACCGTCAAGGCTCGCGTTCCGGCTGGTCGTGCCACAGCACGGCGAAGGCAAAAAGCACGGCAAGAAAGGGTAACATCAGCGCGGTCATAGTCTTGGTCGGTCTCAGGTGATAAGCTGGACAAGGCGATCCGGCTACTTGAGTAGCAGCGCCCTGCTGAAAGCACCATGGACCTAAAGTTCCAGTCGACGTTGTAACTCCTAATCACCTGTTTCCGGCTTGAACTGAGGCAAGGTTCAGTCCATCAAGGCAGGCCATGTGCAGATTCATCTTCCCCCTCGCCCTCCTGACGACGATCCTGTCCCGCCTGCATGCCGCTGACACTGCGACCAACGGCGCAGCTGACCCGGGCCGTAAGTTTACCTACGTGGTCGTCCACGGCGCCTGGGGCGGTGGTTGGGCGTTCAAGGATGTCGAGCGCCGCCTCCGGGCAGACGGACACACCGTCTATCGCCCGACGCTTACTGGTCAGGGCGAGAAAGTTCATCTCGCCAGTCTGCTGACGACGAATATCGATCTGAACCTTCACATCACCGACGTCGAAAACATCATCCGGTGGGAAAGCCTGAGCAATGTGGTGCTCGTGGGTCATAGCTACGGTGGCATGGTCATCACCGGCGTGGCGGATCACGTGCCCGAGCGGATCAAGCATCTGATCTATCTCGACGCGATTGTGCCAACGGATGGTGAGAACGCGAACCAGGCATTGGGCAACCCTAATCGCGAGTCCACCAACGCATTCATCGCGCCGTTCTGGATCCGCGGCACTGAACCGATCCCCCACGACGTGCCCCATCCGGCACGCACACTAAGCCAGCCGATTTCGCTGAAGAATCAGGAGGCGGCCCGCAAGATTCCCACCACCTACCTCCTGACCGTTGACCCGGGTCGGCAGCCGCAGCAGGACATGTTTTTCCGCGCGGCCGAACGCGCCAAAGCCCGGGGCTGGACCATGCGCACGATGGAAGCGGATCACAACCCACAATGGTCGGCACCGGCGGCGCTGGTCGCCGAACTGGAGCGACTGCCGTGAAGTGTTTCCTCGCTTGCGTCGGCGGGCCAGCGCCCTAGATTACCGCCGATGAAGTTGCCGGAAGAAGTGGGCGTGATGACACTGCCGAACGTGACGTTGTTTCCGCAGGCGTTGCTGCCGCTTTACATATTCGAGCCGCGCTACCGCCAGATGCTGGCCGAAGCGCTGGCGTCGCACCGGATGTTTGCCGTGGCGATGAACCGGTCCGCCACCGGTCGTGAAACACCGGTGCCAGTGGCCGGACTCGGGCTGGTGCGGGTATCCGTGGAACACAAGGACGGCACGTCGCATCTGATCCTCCAAGGATTGACGCGCGTGACCTTGGAGAAAACCGTCCGCTACAAACCGTACCGGGTGCAGCGCGTGCGCGCGGTCGAGACCCCGCCGCGCGAAGGCTTGAAGGAGGATGAGTTGCTTGCAAAGATGCGCGAACTGCTGCAGGCCCGGCTGGAATGCGGCGACCCTCTGCCCGTGCCCTTTCTCCCCGAAGCCAAGGACACCCACCTGACGCCGACCTCGGCCAAGGAGGTGTTCGCTTTCTTGAATTCGATTTCCGATCCCGAACGCGCGGCGGATATGGTGTCATGTGCGGTGTTGAGTTCGGCGCGCGACCGCCAGAAGATACTGGAGACGCCGGATGTGCAGACACGGCTGCGGTGTCTGATCAGATTTCTGACGCGCGACCTCCGGCAAAACAAAAAGGGCGGCCATGAATGAATCACCCAGAACCGATCCCGACGGATTGACTCAGACAGAAATGCTTTCTGCATTGTTCGCCCAGCTCGTGATGCAGCAGGCAAACATGGCCTTCATGCTGCTCGGCAAGACGCCACATCCGGAAACGGGCAAGACTGTACGCGACCTGGAGGCTGCACAGATGTTCATCGGGCAGTTGGAAATGCTGGAAGCCAAGACGAAGGGTAATTTGAACCCGGATGAACAAAACCTGCTCAAGCAATCGTTGATGTCGCTGCACATGGCCTTTGTCGAGGCGGTGAATGCACCCGAAAACAGCGCGGACAAGCCTCAGCCCGAAAACAAAACCGCGCCCGCTGAACCAGCGGACGCGGCGAAGTCTGACGAATCGGGCAAACGGTTTTCCAAAACCTACCCGACCTGAAATCCGTTCCGGATCAGTCTTTCTTTTCAGGGCTCTTGGCTGATGCGTCGGTGGCTTTTGCGCTCGGCTTGCGGTTGTTGTCATCCGGGAGCTTCAGCTTCTCATCCAGGATCTCAACCTTCGCGTCGGCCATGACTTTTTCGAGGAAGTCCGGGAAGAGCTTCTGGGTTTCCTGTTGCTTGATCCCATCACGGAGATCCTTTTCCACCTTGGCGAACTCCACGGTCTTGGCCGGCATCTTTTCGCTCAGCTTGATGATGTGATACCCGAATTGGGTGGTGACCACTTCGCTGACCTGGTTCGAAGCCAACCCGAATGCCGTGGATTCGAACTCCGGCACCATCTGACCACGCGGGAAGGTATACTCCCCGCCGTTGTCCTTGGAGCCCGTATCGTCCGAGTATTGCTTGGCGAGTTTGGCAAAATCCTCACCGGCTTTCGCGCGTTTCTGGATGTCATCCGCGAGCTTCTTCTTTTCGGCCTTCTTCTCGGCAGAATAGTCCTGCCCAAGCGTCAGATCTTTCGTGGCGATCAGCACATGGCTGGCGCGCACCATCTCAGGCTGCTCGAAGCGGGACGGATTGTCGTCGTAGAACTTCTTCACCTGCGCATCGGTGACCTCCACCTTCAGCTCGCGCTCGACCAGCGCCTGAACGATCCCTTGCTCGATGCCCTGCTTCTCCCACTCTTCGCGGGTTTGTCCCTGTGACTTGACCTGCAGGTTGAGCCGTTCATTGAAATCCTCGTCCGAGAGTTTGGAATTGGTCTTGAGCTTATCGACGCCCTGCTGGAACAGCTCCTTACCCTTGGCCTTATCAGCGTCGGTGGCCTTGGCGAGCAGCACCTGCATGCTGATGAGGTTTTTCAAGACCAGCCCGTCGGCGTTCGGCGGGAGCGGTTGTCCGCGCCCGGCGGCGGCGGACTTGAGGCTGATCATCGCACTGTCCAATTGGCTGCGCTTGATCTCGAAACCCTGGCCTTTGGCGACAACAGGGTCGCCGAACAGTTCAATCATCTTATCTTTGGATTTTGCGTCCTGGGCCGTACCGGTAACGGCGAACATCGCCGTCATCGCGCCCAGTAAAATCGTGCTAACAAATAACTTGGTCATGTGGTTTGGTGGGTTGAGTTAGGGATCAAAGTTTGACGACGTGGACATTGCTGATATCGGGGTCGCGTTGCAATTCATCCAGCACTGCCGCCGGTGGCGCGCTGTCGAGATTCAAGACCGAGAGCGCGTGACCGCCGGCTTCGTCACGGTTCAGGCTCATGTTTGCGATGTTCACCTTGTGCTTGGCCAGCAATGTGCCGAGGTATCCGACGATGCCGGGCCGGTCTTTGTTCGTCAGTAATAACAACGTGCCGCTGATGGGGATCTCCACCGGGGTGCTGAACAGCCGGACGATGCGCGGGTTGTTCGGCGAACCGAAAAATGTGCCGCCGGCCGAGATGACTTTCTCGGAACCGTTGAACGCCTGCACATGCAGCCATTCGTTGAATGTCACCGGTTCGTTCGACCGCTTTTCCTCGACTGTGAGACCAAGCGTCGAAGCGATGCTACGGACGTTGATGTTGTTCAAGTCCTTCACCGAAGCGCGAGAGAGGAAACCCAGCACGACCGCGCGCGTCACCGGATCGATGTTCGGCAGCTCCTGCGCCTTGCCGCCATAAGTGATGTGCAACCGGTCCACCTGGGGCGGCGCGAGTTGCGCGAGCAGCTTGCCGATCTTCTCGCCCAAGGTCATGTAGGGCTTGACCAGTTCGTAAGTCTTCGCATCGAGGAACGGCAGGTTCACCGCGTTGCGCACTTCGCCCGTGAGCAGATACGACGTGATGACTTCGGCGACTTCGATGCCGCACTTTTCCTGCGCTTCACTGGTGCTGGCACCGAGATGCGGCGTGAGCGTGATGCCCGGATGCTTGCGGAAAGGATGATCCGCCGGCAACGGCTCCGTGATGAACACGTCCAGCCCAGCCGCGGCTACCTTGCCGGAATCCAACGCCGTGACGAGATCGGCTTCGACAATTATTTCACCGCGCGCGCAATTCACGATGCGCACACCCGGCTTCATCTTGGCGAACGCTGTGGAGTTCAACATGCCTTTGGTCTGCTCGGTCACCGGCATGTGGACCGTGATGAAATCTGCGACCTGATAAACGTCGTCCAGCTCAACCGCAAGTTCGACACCCAAAGCCCTGGCGCGGGCTTCGCTAAGAAAGGGATCATACGCCACCACTCTCATGCCGAAGGCGAGTGCGCGCTTGGCCACCTCCGTCCCGATGCGACCCATGCCCAGCACCCCGAGAGTTTTTTCCGCCAGCTCGACCCCTTGAAATTGTTTCCGATCCCACTTGCCATCCGCCATCGTGGCGTGTGCCTGAGGCAACTTGCGCGCGAGCGCCAGAATCATCGCGAAGCTCAGTTCGGCGGTAGTGACGGTGTTGCCACCAGGCGTGTTCATGACCACCACACCGCGTTGTGTGGCCGCTTCCACATCCACGTTATCCACGCCAACCCCAGCACGGCCCACGACGCGAAGTTGGGGCGCCGCTTCGAGGACTTTCTTGGAAACCTTGGTTTCGGAACGGACTACCATCGCTGTTGCGTCGGCGACGAGCGGGATCAATTCCGCTTCACTCAGGCGCTTGGACAGCACTTCCACCTTGAATTCCGCCCGCTGTTGAAGCAGCGCAATCCCCTTGGGTGAAATCGGGTCACAAACCAAAATCTTCATAAACAAGAGCGGGCAGTGTAGGTATCGCTATCCGGCAGGTCAAACAATCCCGCGGACCATTTCGGTTGTCTCAACCACGGGGAAAATGCGTTTCCATCGCTGATCAAGGTTCACGCATTGCGCGTGAATTTGGCGCCCATGCTGATCCAGGGGGATGTCATAGGGTAGGACGAAACCGCCAGAAACCGCTCCGGCAGGCTGGATTTGGAGCAAATCTGCGTCCGCTTTCGCTGGCCTGACCTATGCTAAATCGGAGGCATGAGTGGAATCTCATATAAGGTGCGTGGGAAGAATGGCGATTACGTGACGACCACCGTTGTGCCGTCGAATCACTCGGAAGAGCCGCACTTCGGCGCGCTGGACGTGGCGGTGCTTGGCTTCGTCGGCCTGTGCCTCGTCGGCGGGCTGGCGCTGTTACTCCTCTGACGATCGCCTCGCCATGCTGCGTAAAGCCGCCACTTTTCTTGGGGCGTTCATAGTGCTCTTGCTGGCAATCACAGCTGCGCGGCTACATTTCAATCTTCTTGCAAGTACAGGACGCTCATCCGCAGGTGAAATGATCGAAACTCTTCAGAACCCAGTCGCAGTTACAAGCTGGACTACAAACGGATTAAACCTGGCCGATGGACGAAGTGTTCGAATTCCTGGCTTGCTTTCCTTGCCTGCCGAGTCGGTCGCCCTGGCAGAGGCTACAAAGCGCGGTGTTCAGATAGACGCAGACGGGCGTGTTTGGGGGCTCGTGAGAATCCATCATTGGTGTGGCAATGACCCGGTGCGTGAACATATCGCCAAAGTTGACCTTTCAGAGATGATGATCTTTCTGCACGAAGGTGAGCCCGATGCAACGATTTCAGAGAAAGGGTATTTAGTTGGCGATTATGTTAGCACATTCAGCGAATGGGGCTGGGAGAGGGCAGAATTCTCTCATTTTCAAGCAAGGCAGCGTATGAAAAATTCGCCGCGGTAATATGGGCAACCAGCGAACTCTTGAGGTAGGCACTTGACGCGTTGCGCTCAAGCACTCAATGAAACGCTCAACGCGCGCGCGGCGGCAGCATCGACGAAGAGGAATTCGGCAGCCCATTCGTCTTGCCTTTGAACGCCGAGCGCAGCAACCAGTGGCGTTTCAACCCCTGCACCAGTTCATCCGTATGGATCACCGTGCGGGAAATCTCCCCAAGCATATTGGTGTTCGCCTGCACCTGCGCGTTCAGATTGCTGGTGATGTCCGCCAGGTTCATGAGCGATTGCCCCAGACTTTCTGCGAGGGCGGTCAGATTCGTGTCCGCGTTGGCCGTGGTTGCATTCAGCCGTGCCACCAACTCATCCACACCTGCAGCGCCATTCGTTCCCAGCATCCATTCGCCCAGCGCGCCCGGCCCGCGCAATTGCGAGCTTAATTCCACCAGATTCGCCACCGCCGGCTGCACCGCCACGGCGGCGGTATTCAGATTGGAAGTCACACTCGCTGTGTTCGCCAGCACGCTCGCGACCTGATTCGTCAGCGCCAGGATACCGGGCAACGCGTTCTCAAACTGGGTCACCAAACGGTCCAATCGCTCGGACACCGCTGGTGATTCCAACGGTTCCAGGAAGTAGATGTTGTTTTCGAAATCATTCGTGTAAAAAACCTTCGTGTTCGCCCGCGCTTCACTGTTCAGTTCGGAAACCACCATTACCATCAACCCGGCATCTGGTTGCGGCGCGCGGTTCTCCTGCTGTGCCGCCTCAATCTCCGCCTTGCGCCGCGCGGCAAAACGCGTCTTCTGGAGTTCTTGGATGTAATTATCCCGCAACACCGCCTCCACCGCGTCGTTCGTGGACGCCAGGATGGTCGGCGCGCCGCCCACACCCTTGGTGATCTCCAGATAACGATTCCCTAGCAGGTCACCCGCGTTCACCTTCACGCGCGAATCGCTCCAGATGTAGCCCTGGTAGTTGTATTGATTCACCTTCACACGGAACTGCAACGTGATGTTGTAGTAGGCGTAGGGATCATTGGGGATGATCGCCGTGATCTCACCGACGTCGAAACCCAGGAGCTTGACTGGGTCGCCGACCTTGAGACCGGCCGCGCTGCTCACGCACGTCTCGTAGGTGATCTTACGCTGAAACCACCCTTTGCGTTGGGCGGTGGTGTAAACGTAATAACCGAATCCCACCGCCAGCAACGCCAGCGCCAGCAAAACGAACCAGCCCACCGCGCGTTCCACGCGGCTGAGCCGGGTCCGCAATTGCGGTGTCAGATCCTTCAGTGCCATCTCAGTTCCTTAAATCAAAATTTCAAATTCCAACAATGTGGTCAATCACGGCAGGTCACAGCCACTCGCGCATCGTGCTGCCCGCCGCCCGTTCCAAGGCCGCGGCATCACCGATGACCGTGAACCGCTGGGATTGGAGCAACGCAAACTGCCGCGCGTTGCCGCGCCAAAAGCGGAAATCTTCCGCGGTGACGATCAACGTCAGCGGCCGCGCGCCGCTGGCTTCATGGCCGCGATTCAACGCCACCAGAAAATCCCGCCACCATGCCAGGCCGCGCGTGTCGAGGCGTGACAATGGATTGTCGAGAAACAGCAACTCCGGTTGCAACATCAACGCTCGCGCCAGTCCCGTGCGCGCCTGCAAGTCGCGCGAAATTGACGTAGGCAGATTCTCCGCCACCTCACCCAGCCCGAGCCAGTTCAACATCTGCGCCACGCGCGGCCACGCGGCCACAAACGACAGATCTTCGTGGAAGCACAACGGCAACGCCACGTTCTCCGCCACGTTCATGTGCTGGAATAATTTGCCACCCTCGAAGACCAGCCCGATGCGCAATCGCTCCTTGAGCCGTGCATCCTCGAACACCGGCATCGGCTCGTTCAACGCTTCATACTCACCGGCCAACGGCGCGCTCAATCCTGCCGCCATCATCAGGAAATCCGTCTTGCCGCCGCGTTGCGGGCCGGCCACGACCCAGAAATCTCCCCGCATGACCGACCAGTTCACACCCTTTGCCACACATGCTGTCAGGTCATGCAACGACGGCGCAGCCACTTCGCGCATTTGCAGCGCCAACTGGTCAGGCGATGGATTCGCAGCCGTGGTCACAGAATCAGATAGATCAGGATGAACGTGATATCGACGAGCACGCAGGCGACGACGCTCTGCGCCACGGCACGAACCGTAGCCCGCGGCACTTCAGCCAGACGCAGCGGTTGCGCAAGCCCGTGATAGCACGTGACGATAGCGATGATGAATCCAAACGCACCGGTCTTCAGTGCAAGCAGCGCGAAATCCAGCCAGGTCAAAGCGCCGGCCAGTTGCCGGAAATAATCGCCCGGTAACAAAGGCACATCCTGCAGAAATGCCCAGCCGTAGCCACTGACCAGCGCTCCGATGATGAGATAAACCGTCAGCGAAAAAATCCCCAACGCCATGCCGACGACCCGCGGCACGACGAGATAGTGAACGGGATCAATGCCCAAGGCCTCCAGCGCCTCAACTTCGCCCAACGCACGTGAAGTGCCCAACTCAACCACGTTGGCCGTCCCGACCCGCGCCAACACCAGCAATGCGGCGAGCATGGGGCCGAGTTCGCGTACCACCACGATCACCATGATGCTGCCGAGGTAATTGATCGCGCCCACACGGGTGAGCCACGAGACAGACTGTCCGATCACCACCAACCCCAACGCCGCGGCCATGAATAAAAACATGGGCAGGAGATGCGAGCCGGCGCGGGCGATTTCCCGCCGGAGCAACGGGCGAACCACCTGCCCGGCGGTGTCGTGCTTGCGAACAAGCACGCCCAGCGAGATGAGCGAGAACGCGCCGAGCCCTTGGATCGTCCGCAGCCAGGAGAACAGCGCGCGCCCGATCCGTTGCGCCAGCACCCGCGGCGCAAATCGCCGCCAGCGGATCAGCGGCGCAGATTCATGAACAGATTGAGCGGCAGTTGTCACGCGCACACCGTAACCGCACAAACACAAGCTGGGAAGTGGTTTCAGGATGAGGCCGATTGGTCTATTCGCTCACCAGCTTCTCGATCGCGAGCACATTGGTCACTGCTTTCGGCACAAAGGAACTGATCTCCACGTATTCCGGCAATTTGGCACCGTCGGCGCTGCGCTCGGAGCAATGGCTGTTGTCGCCCCATGGGCCGAGGCCGTCCAACGTGGGCGCGGCGTCCCAGATTAGATTACCGTCGCTCAAACCACCCCGCTCCTGTTCGCCAAGCGGATAACCTGCCGCCGCACCGGCTGACTGCCAGATTTGAAACAACCGGTCCGTTCCGGGATTGCGCGGCCAGGGCCGGCTCTCACTGAGAATCTCCGCCTTCACGCTGCACGCAAAACCATCGTTTTTCGCCCGAACATCGCCTGGTCCGTTCATCACAAGGAGCGCAGCTTTCGCTTGCTCAAAGATCTCGGGCTTGAACGCGCGCAATTCGCCCTCGGCCACGGCTTCGTGCGGCACGCGATTCAACACCGTCCCGCCGGAAATCCGGCCGACGGTCACTGTCAGATCGCGCGAGTAATCTGTAAGCGCCGCGATGCGATCCACCACGCGCCCGAGCTGGACGATGGCATTCGCACCCTGCTGGTGACTGCTGCCGGCATGCGCGCCGCGTCCTTGGACGGAAACCCGCCACGTCGCCCGGCCTTTTCGCGCCACGACCATCAGCCGTTCATCGACCAAACGACCTTCGGATTCAAAGATCAACGCACCGAGCGTGTTTGCATCGAAACGCTCGCGGCAGACGTCGCCGAAGTCCGGCGAGTAACATTCCTCGGAAGAATTCCAGAACAGTTTCCACGTCACATCCTCAAACAACTCGGGGACCTGCTTCTGCAATGCGGACAGCACCAGCCACATCATCACCGAACCGCCCTTGATGTCGTTCGTGCCCGGACCAAAGATGCGATCACCTTCCACAGACCACTTAAAGTTGTTGCGCTGTTCCTCCTCCGGAGGAAATACGGTGTCGAGATGCGCGATCAGCGCGACGTTGCGCGCCGAACGTCCCTGGCGCGTGAGGACGAGATGATCACCGAATTCAGGGAATCGCGACGGCACATGTTCCGCCGTGAACCCCAGCGGGGCAAAGCACTCCGCCGTGAAACGCGCAAGTTGATTGACGCCAGCGCGATTCGTGGAAAAGCTGTTGATACCCACCATGCGTTCGAGCAGGCGCAAGGCTTCGGGCAGTGACTGGTTCAGGTGGGCTCGAACTGGTTCCGGACTGAGCATCCCGCAGCTTGGCGGGATTGGCGGGCACGGTCAATCCCGCGCCGACTCGCTAGCGTTTCACGGTTACCACGTGTTTGCCGCGGATCTTCTTCACCTCGAAATCCCAGAGCAACCAGTCGTCATCGGGCACGAACTTCGCCAGCTTGCTGTCCCATTTCTTGGGCAGCTGCCGGTTGAGTTTCTCGATGAACGGGAGCAGCGGGCGTTTGGGCGGGAATTTTTTCTCGTGCCGGTCGATCGGGATCTCCTGTTTCCAGCCAAATTGCTTCCGGTAGCGGGCGAAGCCGAACCCGTCGAAGAAATTTTCGCCACCGACCAGAGGAATGTACCAGAGGCTCGGGATGCCACGCGGGTTTTCCTTGATGGGAATCTCCGATTCCAGTTGCCGCAGCAGATCCGAGCCGCGTTCGTCCTCGGCCAGGTGGGTGCGCAACTCGGCCAGCGTGGGAAACACGATCGGCGGGCTGACGAACAACACCGGTTTATGCTGGAGCGTGGCCATGATGATCTCGTGCGGCGTGCCGACGCTGTAGATGTTCGTGGGGCAATACGCGATCATGAAGTCGCTCGTGTCCACCATGCGCAGGTCGATATGGAGCGTTTCCCAGAACTGCTTCGAGCACCAGGACCGCTCGCTGGCGCCGGTGCGGCCGGACTTGTAGGTCCAGCGCCGCTTGATGTGATCGCCGCTCTTGATGTCTTCCCGGCCATATTCGTGCAGTCCACGCACGTCCGGTTTGAACCATGGATCAAAGACCGTCACGCCAAAGTGCTGGAGGAACTCACCGACGCGGTTCCGCCAGCCGGAATGTTTCTCCGCCGCGCGCGACGCCACAAAATCCATCGGGCCGGAAAGATAAACGCGCGCGCCTTGCAATAATTCCTGGTGAGCTTTTCGTCGAGGCATGTCCGAGCGTAAGCCGAAGCCGTGAACGGCTCAACGTAAAATCACAGCCAAAACCGCGCCTTAGCTCACTTTGCCGAGCCCTGATATCTGGCCGCGTAAGAACGTAACTGCACTGATAAATCGGCTTTTACTTTCGCCAGTCTGGGATCGTCGGCGAGGTTCTTCAGTTCGTCTGGATCGACCAGTTCATCGAAGAGCATCGCACCGTTGGCGCCGTTCAGACCAAACTCCGCGTAACGATAGCGCTCATTGCGAATGGTCACGCCGTGCAACGTGCTGCCATTCTCGCTCCACACGGTGAACGCCGGACGATTCCATTTCTGATCCGGCTGTTTCAAGAGCGGCACGAGACTGCGGCCCTCAAGCCCTTTGGGCATTTTCAGCCCGCACAATTCGGCCAACGTTGGATAGATGTCCACGGCCTGCACGATGCGCGGACTGGACAGTCCGTTGCCCTTCACTTTGGGCGCGACGACGATGAGTGGCGTGCGCGTGCCTTGGTCAAAGAGTGAGCCGGCCTTGCTCCACTTGCCCCGCTCGCCGAGTTGATAGCCGTGGTCGCCCCAGAAAACGATTATTGTGTTTTCACGCAGTCCAAGCCGGTCGAGCTCGCTCAACACCCGGCCGACATTCCAGTCCATCCAGGCCGATGATGCAAGATAGGCGCGGATCATTTCCCGTGCTTCAGTTTCTGACGCATCGCGACCGATGAACAGGTCGGCATTGCGCGGGCGGATGGAAGCTCGAGGAAACCCTTCGGGAACCGTCGGGCGCGGTGCGAAGTTCGGCGGCAATGGGATTTTATTTACGTCCCACAAATCGTAGAAGCGTTTCGGCGCCGTGGGTGGGCTGTGCGGCTTCACAAAACCGCAGGCGAGAAAGAACGGCGCGTTGGTGTGCCGGCGCAGGTATTCGATGGCGCGACTCGCGGTCCGATAGTCCCCGTGACTCTCGCCGTCACCTTCAAGCGCGATCCAGCGATCTGAACCACCGTAGCGCCGGCGTTCCTCCGCGTCTTCCGGCGAAAGTACGTTCTGCACGAAGATCAGTTCATCGGCTGCCGGCCTTTGCATTGCGCCGGGCGCGACACCGCGACTTGGGTCACCGCCCTCGGTCCACGATTCCGCGTCGTCAATGCCGCCATGAAAGATCTTCCCAGTACGAATGGACGCGTAGCCGTTCTGCTTGAAGAGTTGTGGCAGTGTGACCCAATCAAGGTGATTCGTCCGGAAGTCGGTGCGATTGCCGATCACTCCCGTCGTGGACGGATGGCGACCGGTCAGCATGGAGACGCGTGAGGGATTGCAGAGTGGATACTGGCAGTAGGCCCGATCGAAACGCACGCCGGCGGCGGCCAGCGCATCGAGGTTTGGTGTTTTCGCCAGTGGACTGCCGTAACAACCCAGTTCGGTGCGCAAGTCGTCCGCGATGATGAACAGGACGTTGTATTTCGGCGCAGCGGTGGCGACGAACGAAACGAACGCGAAGATCAACGGGACAATCCAGCGGGCTTTCATGGCCGCAGGATGTCAGAACCGGGTCAACTGCTCCAGTTCCTTCACGCGTTGATTGATCTGGGCCCGCGTCACTTTGGTGGTGCGGGTAAGACCGAATCCTTCGCAGCAGAAACTCGCCACCACACTGCCATGGATCATCGCACGGCGGAGATTGCCATCGATTGAACCGCGGGCGCTCGCAAGATAGCCCATCATGCCGCCGACGAATGAATCGCCGGCACCGGTAGGATCAACGACCTTGGGCAACGGATATGCCGGGCAGATGAAGAAGCCCTTCGGGCCGGACAGGATCGAGCCATGTGAACCCTGCTTGATGATGACATAACGCGGGCCGAGTTGGTGGATCTTCTTCAGCGCCTCGAAGGTGTTGTCTTCCTGCGTGAGTTGCTGCGCCTCGCTGTCGTTGAGCACAAAACCATCAAGCCGCTTGAGCAGCTTGAGCAGATCATTGAGCGCGATGTTGAGCCAGAGATCCATCGTGTCGGCCACGACAAACTTTGGCCGCCGGATCTGGTCGAGCACGTGATGCTGGAGCGCCGGCGCGATGTTCGCAAGCAGCACCCACGGCGTCGATTTGTAGGCGTCGGGCAGATGCGGCGTGAAATGTTCGAACACGCCGAGCTCCGTGAGCAACGTGCGCCGGTTGTTCATGTTCACCTCGTACTCACCGGACCAATGAAAAGTTTTACCGGGCTGCCTCTGGAGCCCGGCGAGATCAATCCCGTGCTTGCGATAAAGCTGGATGTATTTTTTCGGGAAATCGTCCCCGACCACGCCGACCATGTTCACCGGCGTGAAGAAACTGGCGGCCACCGAGGCAAAACTGGCCGAGCCGCCGAGCAGACGCGGGTTTTCGGAGTGCGGGGTCTTGATGGAATCCAACGCGGTCGAACCAACGATCAATACGCTCATATTTGAAATTCAGCTTGTGAAACGGAGGCGAACGGTAGGGATTTCCGGCGCGGGCGGCAAGTGAATCGTCGGCGGATCACTTTGTCGCCAGCAGGAACTGCGTGTTCGTGTCGTCGGCGTGGGCGCCGAAGTCCTCGGCGATCGCCCCACCGGCCTCGCCGCCGTGCGACTTGGCGATCAGCACGTAGAGCGCGGGAATGACTAACAACGTGAAGATTGTGCCGATGGCCATGCCTGAAACCAGCGTGAGCCCGATGGAATTTCGCGCGGCCGCGCCGGCACCGGTCACAAGGGTTAGCGGGAAATGGCCCGCGACCGTCGCCACACTCGTCATCAGCACCGGCCGCAGGCGCACGAGGGCCGCCTGTCTGGCGGCCTGCGCTTTGGTCAGCCCGGCGCGCTGGAGTTCATTGGCAAACTCGACGATGAGGATGCCGTTCTTGGCCACCAGACCCACGAGCGTGACCAGACCGACCTGCGAGTAGATGTTCAACGTTGTGGTCCAGCCGTTGGTGAAGAACGGAATGTTTGGCGCCGGCATTTTCAGGAACGAGAAGATCAATGCGCCGAACATCGCGAGCGGCACCGACCCGGCAAGGATGATCAACGGATCGCGGAAGCTGTTGAACTGGGCCGCCAGCACGAGGAAGATCAGTGTCAACGCGAGGATGAACGCCGGCAGAAACTTGTTCCCTTCGACGCGCAATTGCCGCGACTCGCCACGATAATCCACGGTATAACCGGCAGGCAGGATCTTCCTGGCTTCGGTTTCCAGAAAACGCAACGCCTCGTCGAGCGGCCGGATGGGCTGGCCGCTAAGTTTGACGGCGTTCATCTGCTGGAAACGATTCAGCGAGCGCGGTTCGGTCTTGCGCTTGAGCGTGGCGAAGGTGCTCAGCGGCACAAGTTCGCCTAGCGGTCCTTTGACGTAGTTGTCTTCCAACTGCGCCGGGTTGATGCGCTCGATGCGCTTCAACTGCGGGATCACCTTGTAACTCCGACCATCAAAGCTGAAGCGGTTCACGTAATTGCCGCCCACGAGCGTGGCGAGGTCGGCCCCGACGGTGCGCATATCAAGTCCCAGCGCCGCCACCTTGTCGCGGTCGAGCACAAGTTCGACCTCGGGCTGGTCGATCTTGGTGTCGATGATCGGCGGGAACGCAAACATTCCGCTGGTCGCCGCCCGTTGCTGCAACTGCACCGCGTAATCGAGGATCTTTTGCGGCTCTTCCGTGCCCGCGATGAGGAATTCGACCGGGAAATCACCACCGCCAGGCAACGCGGGCGGTGTCACCGCGAACGTGCGGATACCCGGGATGCGCGCCAGCTTCTGTTGCACCTTGCCGGAAACCTGAAACACCGTTTGCGTCCGCTGGCTCCAGGGTTTAAGCACCATGCCGCCCATTCCGTTGTCGGGAAAGGTGAGCTGGAAGGTCTGCCGCGTTTCCGGCTCGGCCATCATCGCATGGAACACCTGCTCGGTGTAATACGACGTGTTCTCGATCGTGGCGTCGGCCGCCGCCTCCACGATGCCCATGACAAACCCTTGATCCTCTGTCGGCGCCAGTTCTTTGGAAGTCATCATGAACATCGGCGGCACCAGCAGGCTGAGCGCGATCCAGACGAAATAGATCGCCGGCCGGGCCGAGAGCGTGTAATCGAGCACGCGCCCATAGAACTCCTTCACCTTGTCGAAATACCGGTTCACCACGCCGGTGAAACCTTGATGCTCGCGATTGGCTTTGATCAATCGCGACGACATCACGGGCGAAAGCGTCAGCGCGACGATGCCGGAAATCACCACGGCCCCGGACAAGGTCAGCGCAAATTCCCGGAACAATGAACCGGTCAAGCCGCCTTGAAACGCGATCGGGGTATAGACCGCCGCCAGCGTGATGGTCATGGCAATCACCGGCCCGACCAGCTCTCGCGCCCCCAGCACCGCGGCGCGGATCGGGCTGCGCCCCTCGCGCACGTGGCGCTCAACATTCTCGACGATGACAATGGCATCATCCACCACGAGCCCGACCGACAGCACGATCGCCAGCAGCGTCAGCAGGTTCATGGTGAAACCGAACGCCTGCATCAGGAACACTGCGCCGATGAGCGAGACCGGGATCGCCGCCAGCGGCACCAGCACCGAGCGTAGCGAGCCAAGGAAGAGGTAGATGACTACTGCGACAATCAGCAACGTTTCGGTCAGCGTCTTCAGCACCTCCTGGATCGCATCGTCGATATAGCGGGTCGCATCGAACGCGATACGCCCTTCCAATCCCGAGGGCAGTTCCCGCTGGATCGCCTCCATCTCCAGGTTCACGCGCCCGATGACATCAAGGCTGTTGGCGTTGGGCAGCACCCACACGCCCATGAACACCGCGCGTTCGCCGGTGAACCGCACGTCCGTGTCGTAATCTTCCGAACCCAGCGCCACGTCAGCCACATCGCGCAGGCGCACGAGCTGGTCGCCTTCGTTGCGGATGACGAGATTCCGGAAGTCTTCCACCGAACGCAGGTCCGTGTTGGCAGAAAGGTTCACCTGCACCAACGAGCCTTTCGTGCGGCCGACGGCGGAAAGGAAGTTGTTCGCCGCGAGCGATTGCCGGACTTGATCTGGGTTGATCTTCAACGCCGCCAGCCGGTCGGGCTTGAGCCAGATCCGCATTGCGAACGTGCGACCACCCAGGATGTCCGCGCGCTGCACGCCCGGCACCGCCGAAAGTCGCGGCTGGATGACGCGGGTGAGGTAATCAGTGACTTGATTTGGATCGAGAATCTTGGAGTTGAAACTCAAATAGGCCGAAGCAAAGCGGTTGTCTGCCGATTCGATGTTGATGATCGGGACTTCCGACTCCGGCGGCAGATCGCCGCGCACCTGGTCCACCTTGGAGCCGATCTCCGCCAGCGCCTTCGTCGAATCGTGATTCAGCTTCAACCGCGCAGTGATCGTCGAAAGCCCCAGCGTGCTGGTGGATTCCACGTAATCGATCCCGTCCGCCGCGGCGATGGCGCGTTCGATGGGTTGGGTGATGAAGCCGCGCACGAGTTCCGCGCTGGCACCGACATAAACCGTGCGGATGGTGATGGAGGCGTTCTCGCTCTTCGGGTACTGCCGGAAATTCAACGTGCGGATGGCCTGCACGCCCGCGATCAGAATGATCAGATTAACGACGAACGCCAGCACTGGCCGGCGGATGAAGATGTCGGTGAACGATTTCATGGGCGGCAGGTGCAGCTCAACCGTCCGAGGGCTTTGGTTGCTCCGAAGCCTTGGGCGTCATCTCGTTGTTCTCCTGAACGCTCATGCCGTTGCGCAATTTGAACTGGCCCGCGCTGACCACCTTTTCCCCGGGCTTCAACCCCGATTCCACACTGACGAAGTCACCGCGCACGCGGCCGGTGCGGATGAACTGCTGCCGGACCACAAGTCCTGCCGGACCATTGGTGTCCGCGGGCTTTTGATCGATCACAAAAACGGAATCGCCGAACGGCGCGCTGAGGATGGACGTCACCGGAATCACCAACGCCGGCGTGGTGACGGGCAGCATCACCTCCACGCGCACAAACATGCCGGCCCGCAGCAGTTGGTCCGCATTGGGGATCGTGGCCTGCACCCGCACACTGCGCGTCGTGGCGTCGAGTTCGGGATTGATCGCGGTGAGGATGCCGGAAAAAAATTTGTCGGGAAATGTATCCGTGGTCACCTGTACCGCTAACCCGGGTTTCAATTGTGCGAGCTCCTGCTGGGGCAGTGAAAAATCCGCGTAGATGGGAGTGAGCGATTGCAACGACACGATGGGCTTGCCCGCTTCCAAGAACTCGCCGAGGTTCACCATCCGGATGCCCGCCTGGCCGCTGAATGGCGCGCGGATGATCTTCTTGGCAATCGAAGCACTGATGGTGTCGGCCTTGGCCTGATTCTCCTTGAGCGTGGCTTCTGCCGTATCAAGTTCGGCCTGGGACAGTGTTTTATCCGCGGCAAGCTTTCGCACGCGCTCCGCCGTCAGCCGGGCAAGATCCACCTGCGCCTCAGCCGCGCGCAACTGCGCTTCCTCCCAGTTGGTATCGAAGCGCACCAGCAGATCTCCCTTGGTCACGTTGGCACCCGAGGTGAACGCGATCTCCTTCACCACACCCGCCAGTTCCGTGGCCAGCGTCACGCCCTGCACTGGCGTCACTGACCCGATCGCAGTCAACGTGATCTGCCATGGTTGTTCGGTGGCCACGGCCGACGCGATCGTTTCCATTTGCACGGGTCGCGGCTGGGCCATCATCGTGCGAATCTGCAGCACCTTGATACCGACAAGGCCGGCGATAATTGCAATGACGATGATGACCGCGAGAAATATCTTACCTTTCATTGATCGTGATCGGGAGCGCAGATTGGTCAGCCGCACACCGAGCGGACATATTCCTAGATAACTGCCTGAAGCGCAAATTTATCTATCTAAGCCAGCCCCTTGGATTCATGAATCCCGTTCGGCTCGAGATCGGGTCTCAGGCGGGAAATTTCCACGATTGCCGCCACTACGGGTTCGGAGCAGACTCACGCACACCATGAAACGCCGCGAATTCCTCAAAACCACCCTCGTCGCCAGCGCCGCCACTGCCACCACCACCTCGTTCGCTCAAACCACTGGAGACAAACCTGAGTCGAGCCGCGAGTTCTACGAACTGCGCCTCTACCAACTCCGCCAAGGGCCGATGCTTAAGCGTTTCGATGATTTCTACCGCGAAGCTGCCGTGCCAGCGTGGAATCGCGCGGGTGTCAGCGCCGTGGGCGTGTTCGATGTCATGATTGGGCCGGACCAGCCAACGAAGTACGTGTTGCTGCCGTTCAAATCCTTCGACTCCATAAATGCCGCACGGGAAAAATTTGAAGCCGACGAAGCCGTGTTGAAATCGGACTTCGCGAACCTGCCGCCAACCGATCCCGGTTACATCCGCAAGCAAAGCTCCGTGCTGCTGGCGTTCAAGAGCGTGCCCAAGCTGGAAATCCCCGCGCAGGCGAAGGAGAAAAAGCCGCGCATCTTCGAGTTGCGCACCTACGAAGCGCACAGTCGCAAGGCCAACAAGAAGAAGGTGGAGATGTTCGACGTGGGCGAGACGGATATCTTCCGGCGCACCGGTCTGCAACCGGTCTTCTTCGGCGAAGGCCTCGTGGGCACGAATCTGCCAAGCCTGACTTATATGCTCGTGTTCGACGATATGGCCACGCGCGACAAGAACTGGGGCACATTCGTCAACCATCCCGACTGGAAAAAGCTGAGCACCACCCCCGGCTACACCAACGCCGAAATCCTGACCAACATTACGAGCGTATTTCTGCGCCCGACGGGGTATTCACAGGTTTAACGTAGCTATGCCACAAGCTACCGACGATTCAGACTTTCAAAGATGCAAGTTTAGCATCACTTGCTACACAGACGACTTGGCTGTAGTGCATTGCCTCCGTGCCCTTTGTCATTTTGCCGAGATCGATGTTAAGCCACAGATCGCTTGGGGCGGTTCTACCGTCGATAGTTGGGCTAGTTCGGGCAAGCAAGTGACACTACGATTTACCAATCCACATCACCGCGATACTTTTGTTCGAGAGGCGAGTCGATTGCTTCCAGCAGGCATCTGGAAGGAAACTGGACGGAGTGATAACGACCCGGCACATCGGCAGAGACCGCGGCGTGCCTAATGCAAGGTCGCAAACTTCTCCCGGTCCACCCTTGTTTTCGTAGAACCGACTGTCATGCAATCAAATCCTCCACGACCTTCCCATGCACATCGGTCAGGCGGAAGCGGCGGCCTTGGTAGAAATAGGTCAGGCGTTCGTGGTCAATGCCCAGCAGACGCAGGATCGTGGCGTGGAAATCGTGAACGTGGACGCCGCCTTTCGTGATGTTGTAACTGAAATCGTCCGTCTCGCCATAGACCAGGCCCGGCTTCACGCCGCCGCCGGCCATCCACGTGGTGAAACAGCGCGGATGATGGTCGCGCCCGTAATTGTCCGCCGTGAGTTTGCCCTGTGAATAGCTGGTGCGCCCAAACTCGCCGCCCCAGATGACCAGCGTGTCGTCGAGCATGCCGCGTTGTTTCAGATCAGTGAGGAGTGCGGCGCTGGCCTGATCGGTTTCGCGGCATTGCACCTGGATGTTCTTCGGCAGGTTGTCGTGTTGATCCCAGCCTTGGTGATAAAGCTGGATGAACTTGACGCCTTTCTCCGCGAGCCGCCGCGCGAGCAGACAGTTCGCCGCGAACGTGCCCGGCTTGCGTGAGTCCGGGCCGTAGAGATCAAACGTCTCGGGCTTCTCGTTGCTGAGGTCCATCACGCCCGGCACGCTGGATTGCATTCGATAGGACATCTCGTATTGCGCGATGCGCGCGTCCACGTCGGCGTCGCCGAGTTTTTCCGCGGTGTGCCTGTGGAGTTCGTTCAAGCGATCAATCAACAGCCGTCGGCTCTCGGGCGTGACGCCGTCGGGATTGTTAAGATACAGCACGGGCTCTTTGCCGCTGCGGAATTGCACGCCTTGATGCTGCGCCGGCAGGAAACCACTGCCCCACAGCCGCGCGTAGAGGGGTTGATCCACCTTGCCCGGCGTGATGAGCACGACGAACGATGGAAGGTTTTCGTTGTCACTGCCGAGGCCGTAATGAATCCATGAGCCGATGCTGGGTCGCCCGGAAATTTGCGAACCAGTCTGGAAAAACGTGATGGCGGGATCGTGATTGATGGCCTCGGTGAACATCGAGCGCACGATGCACAATTCGTCCACGACTTTCGCTGTGTGCGGCAGGAGATCGCAAACCCACGTGCCGTTCCTACCGTGCTGCTTGAAACCAAATTGCGATCCCGCGAGCGGCAACGACGATTGATTGCCGGACATGCCGGTGAGGCGTTGGCCCTGGCGAACGGAATCGGGCAACTGCTCGCCGTTGCGTTGGTTGAGCAACGGCTTGTAATCGAACGTCTCCATCTGCGACGGTCCGCCCGCCATAAAAAGATAGATGACGCGCTTGGCCTTGGGCGGAAAATGAAACTGGCCATTGAGGATGCCGAGGTCTTTGTTACCACTGGCTGCAGCCGCAAGAATCCCGGCGGGACTCATCAAGTTGGCGAGCGCGATGCCTCCCAAGCCCATGCCGAAACGATTCAAGAAGCCACGACGGGAAAGCCCCGCGGCGGGAAGTGGGCCGGTGCAGATTTGGTGGTTCATACTCATCGTTGCACGACAAATTCGTCGAAATTCATGATCGCATTCACCACGGTCGTCGTCGCAGCGAACTCGAGGGCTGGCAAGCTCTCGTCGTGCTTGGATTCGCCGACAGCCAAAAGTTTTTTTGCGCCGGCCGGGTTCTTCGCAAACTCAGCCTTCTGTTCGGTGTAGAGCTTCGCCAGAATCATACTTTCGGCTTCGTCCGGGGCGCGACCGGTCAAAGCACGGAAGGCTTCGCGGTTGCGCATGGTTTCGTCGTTCGGAAATTGCTTGAGCAGCTTTTCGCCTAACACGCGGGACGCTTCGACGAATTGCGGGTCGTTCAGCAGCACGAGCGATTGCAACGGTGTGGCGGTGGAGTCGCGCTTGGCAGTGCAAACTTCGCGCGACATGGCATCAAAGGTGAGCATCGAAGGTGGTGGTGCGGTGCGTTTCCAGAACGTGTAGAGGCTGCGGCGATAGAGTTTATCGCCAGTATCCTGCTTATACGACTTGCCCGTGCCAGTCGCTTCCCAGAGTCCTTCGGGTTGATACGGCTTCACGCTCTGGCCGCCGATCTGGCGATTGAGCAATCCACTGGCGGCAAGCGCGCTGTCGCGGATCTGCTCAGCCAACAAGCGCGTCTTTGGTCCGCGCGTGAGCAGACGATTGTCAGGATCGCGTTCGACAATTTCAGGTTTGGTCTGAGAGGATTGTTGGAACGTCGCCGAACTCACGATGAGTTGGTGCAGCGCTTTCACGTCCCAACCGCTGTCCATGAACCAGCCCGCGAGCCAGTCGAGCAGTTCAGGATGCATCGGCAGTTTGCCCTGACTACCAAAATCTTCCTGCGACGCGACGAGACCGTGGCCAAAATGCATCCGCCAGATGCGATTTACGACCACACGGGAGGTAAGCGGGTTCTGGCGGTCGGTCATCCAGCGCGCAAAACCAAGGCGGTCGCGGGAAAGATCCTTCGAGAAAGGCAGCAGCCATTCCGGTGTGTCGCGCTCGACTACTTCCGCCGGCGCATCGTAAGCACCGCGATTGAGCCGATGCGTCACGCGCGGCGCAGACATTTCCTCCATGACCATGAGTTCCGGGACGTCATTGACCAGATTGCTTTCCTGCTCGCGCAGCTTTTTGAGCTCGGCCTGCGCGTTGCGATGGGGCGCGTATTGGCGAGCCAGAAAGTAATCGCGTGGTTGCGTCACCTCGACGCGTTGACGGTTCTGCGACGAGGATGTCGCAGCCACTTCCGCTGCAGTCAACGCGGCGTTGAACACCTGTAGATCATCGATCCATCCATTCTTGAAGCCGCTGTCGCGAAAACGCCCGGCGAGCTGCAGATAAACCTTTCCGACTTCGGCATCACCCCACTCGGCGCGGTGAACAATGTCCTTGTATAGATTGTCCCGCACGACCTCGGTTTCGAGCGGCGCACCGTTCAGGTAAAGTTTGATCCCGGCGGCCCGGCTGGATCCGTTGTAGGTCACGGTCAGTTGCGACCATTCATTCAGCGGCAATTCCCGTTGAGCGCGTACGGCGATGGCGTTGCCGGGCCAGAAGTGGATCAGGCCGAAGAACGGCTTGCCGTGATCCAGTGTAAGTTCAAGGCCACGACTACCGGAATCTGACCAGGCGCGGGACTGATGCAGCACCACCGCGCGATCCTGTCTCTCCGTTGGCTTGAGCCGGAGCGCGAAGGAAAACTCGTCGGTCCGTTTGAAATTACGGACGGATCGACAGATGACTTCATTGTCGCCACTGAACTGAAGCGCGCCTTCAATCAACCTCGGTTCATCCACCAGTTTTGCGAAGTTGGTCGTTGTCACGCTATCCGGCGTGGTGTTGCTGATGACGGTATCGAAGGCAAAATGAGCAACCGGCGCGGGCGGTGTGATCTTACCGCCGTTCTTCAGCCAGGCTTGATAATCTGCTTCCGCCCCACGTTTGATGCCGCTCAATTGCGCTTCCGCGCTCGCAATCTTTGCTTTCAACCCGGCGTGTTGTTTCTCCTTGTCCGGCGGCCAAAGGAGCATCGCGGGCGAGGGCGTGGCTTTGGTGAAGTGCGAATACAGCCCCGACTCGTCAATATTGTTGAAGAAAGCGAGCATCGAGAAGTATTCGCGCTGCTTGATGGGGTCGAACTTGTGATCGTGACAACGGGCGCATTCCATTGTGAGACCGAGCATGGCCGTGCCGACGGTGTTGACGCGGTCGGCGGCATACTCGGTGCGGAACTCCTCGTCAATGCTTCCGCCCTCGTTAGTCTGGCGATGCAGGCGATTGAACGCCGTGGCGAGACGTTGCTCGCGCGTCGCGCCGGGCAGCAGATCGCCAGCGAGTTGCCAGAGGAGGAACTGGTCGTAAGGCAGATTCTCGTTGAACGCCTTGATGACCCAGTCACGATAGGGCGACATGTCGCGCTCCACATCGGACTGATAGCCGTAGGTATCCGCGTAACGCGCGAGATCGAGCCAATCCAGTGTCATGCGTTCGCCGTAAGCAGGTGAATTCAAGTAGCGTTCAGCGGCGCGCTGAAGGGCGTCCGGTGATTTGTCGGCCAAAAAGGCATCCAGCTCGGCAATGGTCGGCGGCAGGCCGGTGAGATTGAACGCCAGCCGGCGCAGCAGGATCTCGCGCGACGCTTGCAGTGCAGGTGAGAGTTTTTCCTTCTCCAACCGCGTAAGAACAAACGCATCAATCGGATTGGCTGGCGTACTTCCGTCGTTGAGTTTCGGCACTTCCACCTTGGCCACGGGCAGAAACGACCAATGCGGCTTGTATTCCGCGCCTTCAAGCACCCAGCGTTTCAACAACTCTTTTTCGGCCGCCGTAAGCGTGAGGTGCGAATCGGGCGGCGGCATCACGTCGTCTTGGTTGTCGGTAACGATGCGGCGGATGAGTTCGCTTTTCTCCAGATTGCCCGGCTTGACGATGGCCCAGCCGTCGTCGAGTTCCTTCAGCGCGCCTTCGCGCTGGTCCAGCCGCAGCTTGGCCTTGCGCGAACCCGGGTCCGGGCCGTGGCAACGAAAGCAACGATCGGAAAGGAGCGGGCGGATCTGAAAATTGAAGTCAACTTTACTGGACTCGACGGCTGGCAGGTTCGCGGGCGACACCAACAGCACTATTGCCACCGTTGCCGGCGCACAAATCCGCTTCGCACAGTTTCTGACCAAAGGCATCGCTTCAGTTTATGCCACGAACCCGGTTCAAGTTCACGCCAAATTTCCGGCGCGGCCGGTAAAATTCCGCCAAAACTCTTGGCAAATCTAGCGACAGAGTCTGGCATTTCGGCGCCGCTTCGTTAATCTGCGTCCGTGAAATTGATTTCGTGGAACGTGAACGGGCTGCGCGCGGTTCTGAAGAAAAACTTCCTCGAGTTTCTTGACGCCGAAAAGCCGGACGTGCTTTGCCTGCAGGAAACCAAATGTTTGCCAGATGACGTCGAACAACTCTGGCCAGCGAAGTATCTGGCGCATTGGAACAGCGCGGAAAAGAAGGGTTATTCCGGCACCGCGATCTTCACCCGGCGGCCGCCGATCAAAATCACCCCGCACGTCGGCATCAGCGAACATGACCGCGAAGGCCGCGTGCTCACCGCGGAGTTCGATAATTTCCATCTGGTGAATGTTTATGTGCCAAACTCCAAGCGCGATCTCTCCCGCCTGAAGTATCGGCAGCAGTGGGATCAGGACTTCCTGCGTTTTTTGAAGAAACTCGAGAAGCGCAAGCCGGTGATCTTTTGTGGCGATCTGAACGTAGCCCACACGGAAATTGATCTGACGCATCCGAAAGCCAACGTGAAGAATCACGGTTTCACGCCTGAAGAGCGGTCGGGCTTCAGCGCGTTTGTCAGCGCGGGGTTTGTGGACACGTTCCGTGAGTTTGAGAAAGGTGGCGGACATTACACGTGGTGGAGTCAATTTGGCGGCGCCCGGGCGCGGAACGTGGGCTGGCGTCTTGACTATTTTCTCATCAGCGCGGCATTGCGGCCGCAACTCAAACGGGCGTTCATCCAATCCAAAGTTATGGGTTCGGACCATTGCCCGGTGGGAATTGAACTCAAGTAAGCCGGCCGTGGCGGCGACTCGGAGGCGCGCCGCAACTCCCGGGAACTTAATGAGTGCGGCTTTCTCCCGAAAGCCGCCACGGTCGCCGCGCCAAATTCATTGCGGATTGACGCCACGCCGGTAACTTGGCCCCGTTGAAATTCGGCATCCTGCAACTCAACTCGACGATTGGCGATTACGCCGCCAACCGCACGAAACTTATCGCGGCATATGAGCAAGCGTGTCGCGATGGGGCGGAGTTTGTCATCGCGCCGGAACTATTTCTCTGCGGTTACCCGCCGCGTGACTTGTTGCTGCGCGAGGATTTCGTGGAGGCAAACCTCCGGGCGCTGGAAGAAACAGCTAAAGCGCTTACCGAGGTGCCGTTGTGCGTCGGCTTCGTGGATTGGAATCCGAAACGACCGGGCCGATCCCTCGTCAACGCGGTGGCTGTGCTGCAGTCCGGCAAGATCATCTGGCGACAGGGCAAATCGTTGCTGCCAACCTATGATGTGTTTGACGAGGACCGGTACTTTGAACCGACAAAGGAGGTAGCGCCATTTGTCTTTCGGGGCCGCAAACTGGGCATCACGATCTGTGAAGACATCTGGAACGACGAGGATTTCTGGCCGGAGCGCTTGTATCGACGCGACCCAGTGAAGGAACTTATCGCACAAGGTGCGGAGATCATCGTGAACGTTTCGGCGTCGCCATGGCTGGTGGGCAAGGAAAAGACGCGACTGGCGATGCTGCAACGCGTGGCGCGGGATGAACGTGTGCCACTCGTGCAGGTGAATCTCATCGGCGCGAATGATGAATTGATCTTCGACGGCAACAGCGTCGCGCTGAATCGCAATGGTGAATTGCTTGTGCGGGGCAAGGCATTCGCCGAAGACGTCCTCGTGGTGGACATGGAACAGACTGGCGCCCAGATTCAACCGGTTGAGGCCGCGCCGGAACAGAATCTATTCGCTGCGCTCTCGCTAGGCATCCGCGACTATGTACGGAAATGCGGATTCAAATCAGTTGTCATCGGCCTATCAGGCGGGATTGATTCGGCGATCACCGCGGTGTTGGCGGTGGATGCGCTGGGCGCAGATAAAGTGATGGGCGTTTCGATGCCGGCGCGTTATTCGAGCGAAGGCAGTTTGAGCGACGCAGCCGCACTGGCAAAGAACCTGGGAATTCGCTATGAAGTGTTGCCGATCGAGGATTCGTTCAAGGCGCTCGAAAGCCAGCTCGCCAGGGTGTTTGCGGGCACGAAACCTAATGAGGCTGAAGAAAACATCCAGTCACGCCTGCGCGGGCTGACGTTGATGGCGCTTTCGAACAAGTTCGGCGCGCTGGTGTTGACCACGGGCAACAAGTCGGAGATGGCTGTCGGCTATTGCACGCTCTACGGAGATATGTGCGGCGCGCTGGCGGTGATCGCGGATGTATTCAAGACGGACATCTACCGGCTGTCGCGTTGGGTGAATCGCGAGCGCGAAATCATCCCGGCGGATTCGATCACGAAACCTCCGAGCGCCGAGTTGCGTCCAGACCAGAAGGACCAGGATTCGTTGCCGCCGTACGAAACACTGGATGCCATCCTCGAGGCCTATGTGGTCCGCAATCAAAGCAAGACAGCGATCGTCGCGGCGGGTTTTGATGCGCCGGTGGTCAACGATGTGATCAACAAAGTGACGTTCAGCGAATACAAGCGCCGCCAGGCCGCGCCGGGATTGAAAGTCTCGCCGCGCGCTTTCGGCATGGGGCGGCGCATCCCCATCGCACAACGCTTCCGGCCAGCGAAATGAAGTTCTCCATCGTCACCGCCAGCTACAACCAGGGGCGATACATTCGCGATTGTATCGAGAGCGTGAGATCTCAGGCGGGTGTGGAGTGGGAACACATCGTTCAGGACTCGTGTTCGATGGATGAAACACACGCAGTGTTGAAGGAGTATCCGCATCTCAACGTCACCATCGAGAAGGATGGCGGCATGAGCGATGGCATCAACCGCGGGTTTCTCAAAGCTACCGGCGATTGGGTGATGTGGCTGAACACGGATGACTACCTGCTGCCCGGGGCACTGGCGAAAGTGGCGGCTTCCATCACGCAGAATCCCAAGGGGGATATCGTGTATGGTGACTCCGTGTTCGTGAAGGAGAACAAGGAGATCATCCGCCGCAAACGTGAGCATGAATTCAATTTCAACGTGCTGCTGTATTACGGGTGTTATATCCAATCCACGACGACATTTCTCCGGCGGGAAATCATCACAGCAGGGCATCTGCTAAACGTGGATTATCGCATCTGCATGGACTTTGAGTATTACGTCCGGCTACACCGGCTCGGCTACCGGTTCGATTATCTGCCGGAGGAGATCGCGGCGTTCCGGTGGCACGAGACGAACACGAGCTCCGTGCAATTGCAGCGGCGCCGGGAAGAACGCTGGCAAGTGCAACGTGAAGAGTTGGCGCGACGGGGACGATCGGCGCTGCAGAACCGGCGTTTGCTTGACGCGCTCTACCGGGTTTATCAAGTACGCCGCGCGTTGTTGCGCTGGAAAGCCCACGGCTTTGCCCGATGAATCCAGCTCCTTTCACCCCAAAGCCTTCACGAGATCTGGGCGAACTCGTCACCACGGTTTTCCAGGCGTGGCGGCAGGCCGGCGTCGCCTTCCTTGTCCTGCGCAATTACGAACACCTTCCCCACGACGTGGGCAACGATATCGACGTCTTGGTACGCCCCGCACAACTGGCCCAGGCGGAGGAACTCATGGTGCAGGCGGCCGGCGACGCCGGCTCCCAGCTGCATAACCGGGCGGAGTTCTCACCGGTTTCATTCCTGTTTCACCATCCAGACACACTCCAACAGATCCAGTTCGACCTGTTTTATAACCAGCAATGGCGCGGCTTCGATCTGCTATCCGCCGATGCCGTGTTGGACCGCCGCATCAATCGCGGATTGTTTTCCATCCCCCATCCGGTGCATGAGGCCATCACCGACTTGCTCACCCGCCTTATTTTCCATGGCTACGTGAAGGAGAATTACAAACAGTTCATCCTCGCTACCGCCCGCGCTGAGCCCGCCAGAATGGAAGCAGCCATCGCGGGCATCTTCGGCGCAGGCCTCGCTGCCCAGCTGATGCGGGCCATCGTTGCCGGGCAGTGGAACGACGTCGAAGCCTGTTTCATTCCCATGCGCCGCCAACTGATCTGGCGGCGGGCCTTGGGTCAACCCTGGCGCACGCTCCGCTCCATCCTGCGGGATTACCGGCGTTTTTTCAGACGCCTGATCCGGCCGCCCGGCATGACGATCGCCCTGATCGGACCGGATGGCTGTGGCAAGTCCACGGCCGCAGACCGTCTGACCGAGCGCTTGGTCCACACCTTCCGGCCCGACAAGAATCTGCGCGTGCATTGGAAACCGGCGGTGTTCTTGAAGCAGCGCCGCGCTGCCAGACCGCCGACCACAAACCCGCATGGCCAGCCTGCGCGCAACGCGCTCGTTTCGCTTCTCTATCTCGGTTATCACTGGATGGAGTATCTGCTGGGGGGGTGGCTGCATTTTCTGCCGGTCCGGTTCCGCAGTGGATTGGTGCTGATCGACCGCTATTACTACGATTTCGCCGTTGACCCGAAGCGGTATCGGCTGCGCGTTTCGGCAGCACTTGTGCGCTGCCTGTTTTGCCTGGTACCGCAACCCGACCTGGTGTTCCTGCTGGATGCACCATCCGAAGTCTTGCAAGCCCGCAAGGCCGAGGTACCGATGGCTGAAACCCAACGCCAACGTGAGGCGTATCGCGAACTCATCGCCCGCCTGCCGAACGCCCGCTTGATCTCTGCGGATCAACCCTTGGAACAAGTGGTGACCGAAATGGCCCGGCACACGCTAAAATTCATGACCGCCCGCCAGCGCGCCCGCGGCGGCTGAGACGCCAATCGGCACGCCCAAGATAACCTGTAAACAGCCCAAACTATGAATGCCCTTGCCCCGCAATTGAATCGGTTTCTCCGCCGCCGACCGCGCTTGGGAAAAAATGTTTACCTCGCCCGGACTGCCGTGGTCGTGGGCGACGTGAAGCTGGGTGATCACTCCAGCGTGTGGTATGGCGCGGTGTTGCGCGGGGACATCAATCGCATCATCGTCGGCCATCATTCGAACATCCAGGACAACGCCGTGCTGCACCTGGCAGATGAGTTCCCCTGCGTGCTCGGCAACTACGTCACCGTCGGCCACAGCGCGATCGTCCACGCCTGCAAGATCGGCGACGAAGTGCTGGTCGGCATGGGCGCCATTGTGCTCGATGGGGCGGTGGTCGGCCGGCAATCGCTCATCGGCGCGAAAGCGCTGGTGACTCAAGGGATGAAGATTCCAGCCGGATCATTGGTGTTGGGGGCGCCGGCCAAGGTGGTACGCAAGCTGACGCCGAAGGAACGGGCTGGCTTGAAATGGTGGGCGCAAAAGTACGTGGACAACGGAGCTTACTGCCTGAAACACGGGATCAACATCGGCGCGCCACTGCCAAGCTGACTGGAGTTAATCCGCCTTCAGTGCTTCGGCCGGAGCAGCATGGCTTTCTTGTCCGTGCCATCCACCGCGACGCTTTGGGTCTCGATCCCCGGGTCATCTTTGAGCAGCTGGTGGATGATGCGGCGTTCGTAAGCGCTCATGGGTTCTAGTTCCACCGCGTCGCCCCAGCGCCGAACCTTCTCCGCCGCTTCCTGCGCCCTCTTCACCAGCGCCTCACGGGCTTGCGAGCGGTAACCGCCCACATCCACCGTCACTTTCGGCGCGTTGGCATCCTGCTGAAAGAGCAGCCGGTTGGTGATGTACTGCAAATCGGCCAGCGTCTGCCCCTGACGGCCGATCAGCCGGCCGGATTCCTCCGTCTTCACATCAAGCATCACCCCATCTTCAAGGGCGTGTTCCTCCACCGTGGCAGGGAAACCGAGGAGATTCAGGACTTGTTCCAACGTGGCTTTGGGTTCGGCAGGCATGGCGGATTCGCGTTCGTTGATCGGGCTTTGGATAAACGGTGGCGGATTATTTCTTCTTTTTCGATTGCGGCGTCAATGCGGAAGAAATCACCGGACCGGCGGGCGCCGCGGGTTCGTTGCTCTTCGTCAGCTTGGTTTGCAGGATGGACAGCAGGTTCTGCACAGTCCAATACAACGTCAGGCCGGCCGAAAAATTATAGAGGAAGACGATGAACATGAGCGGCATGTATTTCATCATCTTCTGTTGCACCGGGTCCATCGTCGGTGAAACCGGCGTGAGCCGCGCCTGCCAGAGCATCGTCGCTCCCATGATCAATGGGAGCAGGTTGAAGGGCAGTCCGGCGCCCGGCATCCCGAAGAACGGAATCCACCCCAGGCCCGGGATGATGAACAACGTGTCGGTCTTCGACAGATCCGTGACCCAAAGGAAGCTTGCGCCGCGCAGCTCGATCGCGCCGCGGATCATGCTGAAGAACCCAAAGAACACCGGCATCTGGAGGAGCATCGGCAGACAGCCGCCCATCGGGTTGACTTTGTGCTCCCGCCAGAATTCCATCATCTTCTTGTTCATCTTCGCCGGATCATCCTTGAACTTCTCGCGCAAGGCGTTCATCTGCGGCTGAAGTTGCGCCATCCGCTTCATCGAACGCGTGCTCGCGGCAGTCAGCGGCCAGAACAGCAGCTTGATGATCACTGTGATGAAGATGATGGCCAGCCCATAGCCGAACCCGAACGAGTGATGCACAAAGTTCATCGCCAGCAGCAGCGCCTTTCCGAAGAACGCGCCCACGGCATAAAACGGAAACATGTTGAACCCCATCACGTCATCCACCTCGTTCTTGAAGCGATCCGCCACGCGTGACAGCGTCCGATACTCCTTGGGTCCGACGAAAAAGATGATCTGCCGCTCGACACTCGTTTCGGGCGCGAGCACCAGCGCCGGATAACCAAGGCTCACCGCGTAACCTTTCGGCTCCGGCGGCGCGGCCGCGCCTTCCGGCAGGGCGTCAGCAGAATAAGCGGGCAATTTCACCTGCCGCGCGATGACTTCCTGCGCCGGCACGACCGGCATCGCCACCATGCCGAAAAACTGATTCTGCGCGGCCGCCCACACCACGTTGCTCTGGCCTTCGCGATACAATGTGCGCGGTGTTCCCGGAAAACACATGAGCGTCATGTTCTTGAACCAGGGATCGGAAATGGTCGTGTTGCGCGAGCCGCTATGCCACATCAGCCCGACGTTCAGGCCATCATCCTGCGGTCCGAGCGGCGTGGCCGTGCCCACGGCGATCTCCTGCGCCGGCAACGTCAGCGGCACGTTGGTGGCATTCTCGAGCCGCACCGAAGTAAGCAACAGGTAGTTCGTGCTGGGTCGGAACTCCTTCACGATGCGCAGACCGGTGGTGAGGATTTTTTCCGCCCGCACGCCATCGGCCGTCTGAGACAGCTCGAACACACCGTCACCCTGCAAGACATCGCCGCCGGAAACCGTGAGTATCGGCACCATTCCATGTTCGTTCAGTGAGGCAAACCCGTTGGTCAACGACCGCTTACGCGCATGCCGGGAGACATCGGCCCGGTGATTGAAAAGCTCCACCTCCTTCAACCCGCCGCCCAACGACGTGAAGATCAAACGCGCATCGTGATTCGTGATGACGAGTAGTCGTTCCTCAAGGTTGGTCGAGAATGTCGGCAGTGTCGCGTTGGGCACGGCTGGCGGCGTCACCACGCTGCTGGTCACAGTGCCGGTCGCGTTGGAGATCGTGGTAGCTGGAACGGCATTGGTGGCTGCCGGCGGCATGGGAATTGGCGGATAGAGCTTGTCCACCAGTTTGTTGAGCGCGAGCACGCCCGCCACACAACAGACCAGGATGATGATGGTTTTGCGGTCCATGGAAATTTGAAATCAGTTCGTGGCCGGACGATGAACCGGCTCCAGATTCAAGTCTTTGGATTCCCGGCTCAGGACTTCGCGTCCCGGCACTGGATCATGCCCGCAATCACCCCACGGATGACACCGGCACACGCGCTTTGCTGCCAGCCAGCTTCCGTTCACCGCGCCATGCGTGCGTACCGCGTGCTGCGCGTATTCCGCGCAACTCGGCGTGAAGCGACAACCCGCCGTCGGCCCGAACAAAAAGGTTTTCGCCGGCGACAACGTCCAGCGATAAAGCTGCATGAGGCCGACAAGAATGTGTTGGGCAGGATTCACTTGAATTGAAGACTCAGGCCGCAGCGAGCAGGCCTGCGCGGCGCAACGTTCCCAGGAAATCTTTCTCCACTTCCGCGAAAGCGCGTCCAGCGATGGAAGGTCGGGCCACGAGCACAAGATCGAGCGGTTCAGTGAATTCGTGTTGATGCAGCCGGAAGGATTCCCGCAACAGCCGTTTTGCGCGGCTGCGCACCACCGATCCGCCGACCTTGCGGCTCACCACCACGCCGAGACGCGACGCCGAGCCACCGGGCAGGCGCAGCCAGTTGGCGATCAGGCAGCCATTCACGGCACGTTGCCCCGCCGACTTCAACCGCGCGAAATCGCGACCCTGCTTGATGCGTGAGGCGCGACCCAAACGGCGCGGTTTGGGCGGGACGGCGGACATCAGACGGGCGTGAGGCGTTTGCGGCCCACGCGCCGGCGGTTGGCCAGCGTGGCGCGCCCGCTCTTGGTGCTCTTGCGCGCCAGAAAACCATGCTGGCGCTTGCGACGAATCTTCGACGGTTGATACTGACGTTTCATAAAATCAAATCCCATCCGCAGGCGACCGGGAAACACATCAAACCCTACGAACCGGAGCGGCACAGGGTATCAGCGAAGCGGGGAGTGTCAACGGCGGGTTTGGCAGCCATCTCCGGTTGGCCGCGTAAGTCTCCCTCTAACGTGGCATGGGCGCACTCGGACGACACCAATTGGACGGCCACTCTCGCGGATTGGCACTCGGTGGCGGTGAATTGCTTAAGATGCAGTTTCGATAAGCGGTAAACCATTTGATTTTCTGGTGAACTCTAACGACTTCCATTCTTTCCGCGCCGATCCATTTCATTCCTTTCGTCCTAAAAATACCTCGAAAAAGCACCTGGCAGTATTGTGTGTCTTTTGATTCTGGAAGATACGCCAAAACTATCTCGTAGGTGGGAACCTGGCCGTAATCGAAAATCTGAAACTCCGGAAAGTACCTAATGGTCGACGCTTTTGCCTCCAATTGCTGCTCCAACAAACTGATGGAAAACTGAGTTATCTGGCCCCCTGAGGTGGGGACGTCGATCCCAATCAAATCATCTAGCGACGAGGGAATCCTACCGTTCTGCGCTTCGTACAGTGTCGTGGCCATTTGAATCTGCCGCAACCCCGTAGCGACACCGGGTGGCGAAGTGATCCTCCCTATTTTAGAGCGCGTATCCTTGACGGCGAACATTAACAGCGCTACCGCAACAAGCGCCGCCACCACCCCTACCCCTAACACTTTGAGCAAGCTGATTTCTCTCTTTCCGATCGTATACGTCTCCTCTTCCATAATTTAGATAAATCCAAATGCTTCCAAGGAAACGACACCCTTAAGTGCTTTGCAGCGATTCAACAGCTCTCGGTACTCGTCGAACGGCGTCAACCTCTCTCGGGTTCTTCACCCGCTGAATCGCCATCCAAATTGCCTCGCACGTTGCGGGAGACGCGAGCGGGACTTCGCCGCCGGTGCCAAACGCTGCCACTGCATCCCGAATCGCCTCGCGCACCGAGATGGCCAGCATGAGCGGCGGTTCGCCCACCGCTTTGCTGCCGTGAACCACGCCTGCCTGCGTCGCATTCGGCAGCAGTGTGACGTTGAAGACGTGCGGCGTGTCGCCGATGGATGGAATCTTGTAAGTGTCCGGCGAATGCGTCAGCAGCACGCCCTGGTCGTCCCACTTGAGTTCCTCGGCCGTCAGCCAGCCCATGCCCTGGATGAAACCGCCCTCGATCTGCCCGCGATTGACACCTTCATTCACCGAGTCGCCGACATCTTGCAGAATATCCACGCGCAACATGCGGTGCATCCCGGTGAAGCCGTCCACTTCCACTTCCGACACCGCTGCGCCGTAGGCAAAATAGTAAAACGGCCGGCCGCGCCCGGCCACGCGATCCCAATGGATGCCCGGCGTGGCGTAAAATCCCGTCGCCGATAAACTCACCCGGTCGAAATATGCCTGCTTCACCACTTCCGCAAATGGCAACCACGTGTTGGCACTGGATCCGGTGGAAGATAATTGCGCGCCGCAGACGCCATCGGCAAACACGACTTCTTCGACCGCGATCTCGCGACCGATCTTGGCGGAAAGTAATCTGGCGGCGACGGGCGCAAGGCGCGTGTGCAACGTCTCGCACGCATTCTTCACCGCCGCGCCGTTCAGGTCTGTTCCTGCACTCGCCGCCGTGGCGGATGTGTTCGGCACTTTGTCCGTGCTCGTCGGCATGACGCGGATGTGTTCCAACTGCACACCCAGCGCCTGCGCGGCGATCATCGCCACGTTCGTATGTAGGCCCTGACCCATTTCCGTGCCGCCGTGGTTCACCTGCACCGTCCCATCTTGATAAATCAATACCAGTGCGCCGGCCTGATTCAGGTGCGTGACCGTGAAGCTGATCCCGAACTTCACCGGCGTGATGGCGAGGCCGCGTTTGAGATGCCGGTGCTTGGCGTTCCATTCCGAAATCTCTTCACGGCGCTTCTCCAAGTCCGCCGATTTCTTCAATTCGTGCCAGATGGTCTGAATCCGGTTGTCCTCGATCTGCTGACCGTAATGCGTCGTGTTGGTTTCACCACGACCGTGGTAAAGATTCCGTTCCCGCACCACTTCCGGCAGCAAACCCAGCTTGCGGGCGATGCGATCCATGATCTCTTCCATCACGAGCATCCCCTGCGGCCCACCGAAGCCGCGGAAGGCGGTGTTCGAGGAGAGGTGCGTCTTTGCCACCTGCCCGCGAAATTCCACTGCCGGCAGATAATAGGCGTTGTCCAGGTGAAAGAGGGCGCGGTCGGTGACAGCTTGCGACAAATCCTGCGCCCACCCACCGTTCGACCAGAGATGCACGCGCGCCGCGTGCACGAGTCCACTCGCATCGAAGCCGACCTTGAAACGCGCGAGGAACGGATGGCGATGGCCGGTAAGCGCCATATCCTGATCGCGATTAAGGCGCACGCGCACCGGCTTGCCGGTGTGATGCGCAGCCAGAGCGGCGAGTGCCGCAGGCGTGGCGGCTTGGGTTTCCTTGCCACCGAAGCCACCGCCCATGCGCGGCATCTGCACGACCACTTTGTTGGCCGGTAGATGGAGCACATGCGCGACGATCTGCTGGACTTCGGAAGGATGTTGCGTTGATGAACAGACAAACACGGAGCCGTCCTCGCCGCGTTGTGCCCATGCGGCCTGGGTTTCGAGATAGAAATGTTCCTGGCCACCGAACTCAAACTCACCTTCGAGCGTAAGCGGCGCGGTGTGCAGATGCGTATCCACCACTCCCCGCCGGATGAAATTGGGCTCGTTGTGAAAGCTCTGTTTGGCGAGGGCATCGCGCAATGTGACGATCGGAGAAAGAGGTTCGTAATCGACGACCACTCTTGCCGCCGCCGCACGACAGGCTTCCAGCGAATCGCCCACGACGAGCGCGACGGGGTGGCTGTGAAACAAAACCTCCTTGTCCGCGAGCAGGATTTCGTCCTGCTTCACCGCACCGACGTCGTTGCGCCCGGGGATATCTTCCGCCAGCAACACAGCACGGATGCCCGGCATCTGGCGCGCGACGGTGGCGTCGCGCCGGAGAATCCGCGCATGGGCGTGCGGCGAGCAAACCGGCCAGACTTCCAACATGCCTGCGGTCTGATCGTCCACATACATCGCCCCGCCGGTGACGTGTTTATGGGCGCTTTCGTGAGAGACAGCCTGGCGCGCGGCCTTCAGGCCGCTTCGAGGTTCGATCGGTGAAGCGGCGTGAACGCCGCCTTCCATGCCCTCTACAAAAAACTTCTCCAGTAAATTCGTGATCAGTCCGCCACGGTAATCAGCCGTGCCACGCACGTCGGAAATTGGTTTGAACTCTTCGCGCAGAATCGGCAGCGCGTCCTGAACCGTCTCTTCGCTCCAGATCTTCCCGAGCAAAGTGGCTTCGGTTCTCTTCGCCCTCACCGGCATGGCAGCAACGCCGCCGAAACCAAGCCGGATGTGGCAGATGACGTTCTGCGGATCCAAATCCACCACGAATGCGCCCGCCACCGTGCTGATGTCCATTTCGCGCCGTTTGGAAACCTTGACCCAGGCCGTTTTGCGCGTCAGTCCGGCCTTTGACGCGCCGCGCGGAATGATGATGGTCTTGAGCACTTCGCCCGGTTGCAGCGCCGTCTTGCGATAGGCGACAAAGAATTCACCCACGGGCAAGACGCGTTCTCCAGCCAACGAAGCGAGCACGACTTTCGCGTCCAAGGCCAGCAACACCGGGGCGCTGTCGCCGATCGGTGAAGCGGTGACGATGTTGCCGCCCATCGTGGCACGATTGCGGATCTGCCGCGAACCGAACACACGGAGCATGTCGCCCAGCGCAGGGAATTCCTCGCCAAGCTTGTCCTCGATGTCCGTAAGTGTCACAGCGGCGCCGATATGCCACCCGGTGGACGCGGCCTTGAGTTCTTTCAGCTCCGTCACCGCTTCCACGGACAACAAGGCCGGAAATTTCTTGAACCGTTTCGTGATGTCGAGGCCGAGTTCGGTGGCCCCGGCAATGAGCCGGGCATCGGGATTTGCCTTGATCAGTCGCAGCAGTCCGGTGAGTGACGTTGGGCGCAGGAATTTTTCGCCACCAGATTCGTAATCTGCCGGATCAAGTCCAGCCCCGGCGATTTTCAGCCTCTCCGCGAATGGATCATCGCCCCCAACTGCTTTCCGCCCGCTGAAAGCTGTGATCGCTGCCTCACGGATCGCCCGGTAACCGGTGCAGCGGCAGAGATTGCCCGCGAGCTGATCATCCAGATCATCGTTTGTAGAAAGATCATCGCGATAGTAGCCCTCGAACATCGAGCAGATGAAGCCCGGTGTGCAGTAACCACATTGAGAGCCGAAGCCCTCAGCCATCGTGCGTTGGACTGGATGCATCTTCGCAGCACAGCCGATTCCCTCAACGCTCACGACTTCTCTCCCTGCCAACAGACACACGGGCATCAAGCAGCTGTTCACTGCACGGTAAGTCGGCTTGCCGGTGGCATCGCGCTCGATGATGGCCACGGAACACGCGCCACAATCGCCTTCGGCACAACCTTCCTTCGCGCCGGTGAGCCCCCGTTGACGCAGGAATTCGAGCAGCGTGGTATTCGATGACACATCTGCAAGTGTCACCACGCGGCCATTGAGTCGGAATGAGAGCGGGGTGGCCATTGGACTGTCCGGAGCTTACTACTCGCCGAGTTCGTTGCAAGGCTTCCGCCATGGTCAATTGTTAGAAGCGGTAGGCTGATGGCAATGCGGTTGGACGATAATGTGTCGGTGCGCGACCCGAGGTGGGGTTGATTCTGTGCCGAAACGTTAGTGGAAGTGAGCAATTCACCGAAAAAGCCGTTGACGCTGCTGGCGGGGTTGAGATAAAAAAATCCATAGTCAGTCCGCAACCGTAAATCTCTATGAAGAATTATTGTACCCAAAGCTTGATTGCTGCTACGTTTTTTGTCGCAGGTTCAGCTTCTGCCCAATTCAGCCTGAGCCCATTGGTGGGCTTTGGCGGGTCAGATGGCTGGTTGGCGCCGGGTGAAGGTGGTTATGCTTATCTGGGCACGGCGAACAACGAACGTGGTCTGGCATTTGGAAACGACCACCTTTACCTCGTGAGTCGGAACGGCGGGAATTTCGTCCGGATACTCAACAAGCTTACCGGAGCCGATTTGGGAACGTTGAATGTCACTGGTGTTTCCGGCGGAGCATTTGCGGTGAACACCGTCGCGGTGGGTGGCGACGGCGCGATCTACGTCGCCAACCTCACCACACAATCCACTACCTCCCCACTCAAGGTGTACCGCTGGGCCAACGAAGGTTCGGTGCCCACGGTTGCTTATTCGGGTGATGGTGGACTGGCCGGATCCCGAATTGGTGACAGCCTCGCGTTGTTCGGCAGTGGGGCATCCACTCGCTTGGCCTTGGGATATAATAGCGCGCCCGCTGTCGCGGGAAATAACGGCTATGCCATCATAGATCCAACCGCCGGCACAGCGACTCGGCCCGCATTTACCGGCACCCCTCCGAATGCTGGAGATTTCCGCCTGGGAATCACCTTTTCCGATTCGACTCATGTCATCGGCACAGCGGGGAGCAGCTTGTACCGCTATTCGAGCTTTTCCGGCAGCACAGCCACGCTGCTCTCAAGCCCCTTGATTCCTGACCCAGCGGGCGCTACCGCTGATCGTTTGCTAGCATACGCCTCTGTGGGAGGAATGGCACTTTTGGCCGTTCAGAGCATTGGCGACAGCCACATCAGTATTTATGACGTATCGAATCCCGCCACTCCCATTTGGCTTGCCAGTGGAAACAACACATCGGGCGCCCTTACCGCCAACGGCAACGGCACCGGCCAATTGGCATGGGGTGACATCAGCGGTAACACAGCTCACCTGTGGGCGATGAGTTCCAATCAGGGAATCCAGGCGTTCACTATAACCGTGCCTGAACCTTCGGCCGCCAGTTTTGCCGTGCTGGGCGGAAGCCTTCTCTTGTTAAGCAGCTGGCGGCGTAAACAAGCCTGAATGTTGGATTGAAATAATAGGATAGGCCGGCATTAGCGGCCGACCTTTTGATTTCAACCCAGCCAGTTCAACGCCGGGGATTGGTTGGTTGAAGTTTCCTGGTCAAGCGGGACAGTTCAGCCCGCGCTTGCACCAGTTCCTTTTCCAGCCGGGCGTGTTGGTCCTTGGTCTTTTGCAGTTCCTTCGCATGTCGCCGCAATTCCAGCTGCGTCATCACGTGGCGGGCGAGCGTCTGCAACGCCTGCTCCTGCTGCGGGCGCAGCTTGCGTGGCACCTTGTCCATCACACACAGGCTGCCCAAGGCATGACCGTCGGGCGTGATCAACGGGGCACCGGCATAGAAACGGATCTTGGGCTTTTCTGTGACGAGCGGGTTATGTTTGAACCGGGCATCCTTGGTGGCATCGGGCACGATCAGCACATCCGTTCCGAGAATCGCATGGGCGCAGAACGAAATATCCCGCGACGTTTCCTTGAGCGTTGTGCCCACGCGCGCCTTGAACCACTGCCGGTCCTCATCCACCAACGAGATCAACGCGATGGGCGCTTCGCAGATCAGCGAGGCGAGATCGGCCATCTCATCGAAGACCTCTTCGGGCACGGTATCGAGGACGTCATATTGCCAGAGCACTTGCAGGCGGCGGGCTTCGTTTTTCGGC
>Ga0315910_10000375_pt1 | contig 45459 bp, 37 predicted proteins | sample EdamamesoilMG_FD_204470 | JGI IMG/M metagenome (GOLD analysis project Ga0315910, IMG submission 204470) | Garden soil microbial communities collected in Santa Monica, California, United States - Edamame soil | ecosystem: Environmental > Terrestrial > Soil > Garden | place: USA: California...
ATGCTGCGCTACGATGTCCTCGGGCATCCTCGGTCCTTTCGGTTTGGTCTAGACACCCAAAGCCTACGGGAACCGGGCGATGCCCTTTCTTATTGAACTAACCCACTGCGGAGCGACAAGAGCCCGGTAGTTGCGGAAGGAAATGTAGCCGTAGGCTCGCCGTTTGACGAGCTTGGCCTTGGTGTGAACTCCCTTCGGTCGTTGACCTTCACGGACTCCGTCCACTACGTGGACTCTGTCCGTTCCGGTTGAAGCCCTCGACGCGGGCGTTGGTCTGGCGGCTGGTCCAGTAGTTGAGGATGACCGAGCGCCACTTCTTGAGCGTGGCGCGGAGCGTGCGGAGTTCGGGGATGCGGCTGAGGCAGAGCGAGTCGGTCAGGCGCGTGAGCTCGCGGGCGGCCTGAGCGACGCTCCGGATGCGATAGAAGCGACTGAGGCGCTCCTTGGCCCAACAGACCTCTTGGAGCGTCGGGTGCTTTTTCAGCCACTCGTGGAGGCGCGGCTTCCAGTAGTCGAGCACTTGGTAGCCGGGCTTGAGCAGCAGATTGCGGAGGTAGGCGGTGTTCTTGCCGCCTTCGGCCTGCTTTCGGTACTTCATGAGAGCGGCGCTCAGTAGGCGCAGGACATGGAACTTGTCGGCCACGATGCTGGCGTTCGGGAAGTAGTCGCTCACGAATCGCTTGTACGGGTCCGACAGGTCGATGCTCACCCAGCGGACGTTCTCGGGGCGCTCGATGTGACGCACGGCCTGTTCGACGTCTGATCCCATCTGCGGTCGTAAACGCTCCGACTCGACGGAAGAAGCAATCGTAGGTCTGCGGGAAGTTGCAGGCCCACACGGTGTGGTTTCGGAGAACGGTCGACCAGCTCTGACCATCGCCAGGCTCGAGGCCAACGCGCATGCAAGCGCAGTGCTGCGTTCTCGCCGAGGAGTTCCTCGCGCGACCGGGTCATGTCCGCGAGGAAGCCGCCAAGCAAGGATTTCGGTAGGAGCGCTTCTCGAACCCCGCTGGCGAGGTGCATGGCCGCCCGGCGAGCGAACGCCCCGAAACGTTGGTAGAAGGTGTCGGGCGACGCGCCCGGGGCGTGCGTGCGGAGACGAGTCATGGACCGCCGAGCCAAGCAGCTGGAGAAGAAACGCAAGAGTCGGGAGTTGGCCAAGAGAAAGGCGAAGTCCCTGGCGGCGAAGAGGCCGAGCCGGCTCGAGCTACTCGTTCGCTCTGCCTCGCGCACCGAGCTCGCTCGCTGCTTCGTGAGCGCGGGGTGGAGCGAGCTGGAGATGCCCGCTCTCGTGCAGCTACTCGTGACGCGCCCGCTGCCGAGCGGCGATGTCGCGGCAGCCACCGTCCTCGTCGACCGGACCTGTCTCGGAGTCAAGGACGCGCACGTCTTCGGCTCCGTGGATCTGCGAGTCGTTGACGAGTTGGTCGAGGGCCTTGCCGAGGTGCATGGCGGAATGGAGGAGTGCGAGCCGCTTTTCGCCCAGTCCATGGTCTTTCATGCGCTCGACTACGCTCGGTCGCTCGGGTTCTCGCCGCATGAAGACTTCGTGGAGGAGCTCTTTGGACCACGACCGGAGATCCTCGTCGATACCCCATGGAGCAGACCGAGCTGTCCCATCTACATCCCGGGTCCTCGGGATGACTCGCGCCGCGTCCTGACCCGCCTGACGAAGGCCGTGGGAGTCGATGGCTTCGAGTACTACGACCCGCGCGAACTCGACGACGAGGAGGATGAAGACCTGCAGGATGATGACGACGGGGAGCACGAGATCGTCTACTCGGCGCTCAGTCAAAGCGTCAGCGGCGCCGGCATCACGCTGCACATTCGCATCTATCGGGCCGTGTCTCAGACGCGTTGGATTCTCGAGGTCGAAGATCACCTAGGTGGTTCGACGGTCTGGGACGAGCTGTTCTCGACCGAGCAGGCAGCGCTCGACGCTGCGCTGCAAGCCATCGACGAGGAGGGCGCCCAGAGCCTGGTCGTCGCTCCAGAGCAGGCCTAGCAGGGTGCTGAAAAAGCACCCTGCCAACAGGCAACGAACCGTGCCCGCGCGGATCGGCAGACTGCAGAGGTGCGAAAACAAACCCCTCACGAAGAGGGGGTTCTTCGCACCGGACTCGCCCCGATGATCCGCGCGGAGAAGCACGCAGGGATGGCGCCCGGCGCAAGGTAGTCTGGAAGCGGATCATGGCAAGTAGTTGGAAACAATAGAAAAATTCAGCACTGAGGAGCTCCTTCGGGGCAACTGGCGAAATTAGCCATAATGGCCATAATCTCCACATGAACTCCGCGATGCCGGGCCGCGTGCTGATGGTCGAGTCCACGACCGAGCCGCAGGCAGGCGGGCTCGGAGCACTGGGCTTCGATGTTCGCAGCGTTGCCAAGGAAGTGACCGCTCTGACCCTCGCGGCCAAGGAGCCGTTCGATGTCGTCATCGTGGACGCCAATCTGCCCGGCATGCGTGGAATGTCGCTGGTCTCGCGTTTGCGCGAGCGCGCGCCGAACATGGCGGTGGTGCTGCTCACGGCGCGGTACACGAATGAGCTTGCAGCCGAAGCGGCCGAGCTGGGTGTGTTTCAAATGCTCGAGAAGCCGACCGACTCGAGGTCGCTCGAGCGAGTCGTGCGCGCAGCTGTATTCCAGACACGGCACCTGCTCTCTACTTTTCGTGCCATCATGCACCCCGCAAATCCACCCCGCTCCGTGCCCGCCACCGGCGCAAAGAACGAGTTCGGGAGCATTCTGGAAGCCGCCGTCCAGGAAGGAACGGTGGTCATCACGAAGCATGACGTGCCCAAAGCCGTCCTGGTCTCGGTGGAACGCGTGGGAGAGCTCCTTGCCAAGCACGAACCCGATTTGGAGGCCCTGTCGGTCGAGTTCGATGAGCTCGTGGTGCGCATGCGTACGCCAGAAGCCCGCGCTGCTGCTCGTGGCCTGTTCACCGCCACTCCGGAGCAGCTCGGGGGAGCGTCGGTCGCCGAGGTGAAGCGGCTGCGGGATGGTTGACGGGGCCCGCATCACCGTCATCGCTGGCGTCAACGGAGCAGGCAAGAGTAGCGTCGCAGGTGCGGCCCTGCGACAGCTGGGCGGCGAGTACTTCAATCCGGACGAGGCCACGCGTCGGTTCTTGACGGTGTCACCGTCGATGAGTGCTGAGGAAGCCAACAGCCGCGCGTGGGCCGAAGGGCGCCGGCGGCTGGAAGAAGCCATTCGTTCTCGTCAAGACTACGCGTTCGAGACCACGCTCGGTGGGAGTACCATGACCAGACTCCTATTCGAGGCTCTCGGGGAGGGGCTCGATGTGGCTGTCTTTTTCGTAGGGCTAGGCAACGCCGAATTGCACCTTGCGCGCATCGCGTCGCGAGTGGCAGCGGGCGGGCATGCCATCGCGGAGGCCAAGGTCCGCGAGCGTTACATCTCGAGCATCAAGAACCTCGTCAGTCTAGCGCCCTACTTGAGCGAGCTTCGTGTCTTCGACAACAGCAAGGATGCTGATCCCAAGACTGGGCGCCGCCCCGAGCCCCAGGAGCTCTTGTATGCATCGGCTGGAAACCTCGTGCGGAGCCTGGAGCTTGCGGACTGCCCGGACTGGGCGAAACCAGTGCTCATGGTGCTTCTGCGACCGAGAGCGTGACCTGCCCCGTCCGGTGTGGCAGCGCCTCACGCCACCCTCACCTCCAGCACCACCTCCGGCCCGTAGTACCGCCCGCGGATCCCTCCCGCGCAACTCGAAGAGTATACAACCTCGGACTTCCGTCCGGGGTTGTAGCCATTTGGGGCTCCTTTTAGGAGGAGCGTCGGGAAATATTTGAAGTGCGCGGCCGTACAAGTCGACCGGGACGCGCGACGCGACGGCGTTACGCCAGCGGCTCAAGGAGCTCGCCGCAGCACGCCCGCGCTACGGCTACAGGCGCCTGCACACGCTCTTGCGCCGGGAGGGCTGGAAGGACTGCATCGACCGCGTGTATCGCGTCTACCGCGAGGATGGCCTCGCTGTGACGCGCAAGCCGAGGAAGAAGCGTCGGGCGCACAGTCGGGTGCCACCGGCCACGGCCAGCCGTCCCGGCGAGCGCTGGGCCATCGATTTCATCCACGACACGCTCGCCGACGGCAGGCCGTTTCGGGTGCTGTCCGTCATCGATATCTTTAGTCGCTCAAGTGAGGTGCTTGAGCCTGGAACTGGCTTCACCGGACAGCGCGTCGCAGGGCTGCTCGAGCGGGCTGCGAAAGGACGATTTCTCGTCACCATTACCGCCGACAACGGCACCGAATTCACATCCAAGGCGCTCGACGCATGGGCCGACGAACACGGCATCAAGCTCGACTTCACCACGCCCGGGAAACCCGCGGAAAATGGCTTCGTCGAGTCCTTCCAAGGGCGCTTTCGCGACGAGTGCTTGAACGCAGAAATCTTTCTCGACATGGCCGACGCGCGAGCGAAAATCAGCGCTTGGAAGAACGAGTACAACCGCCGTCGGTCGCACTCGGCGCTTGGCAATCTCTCACCCTCGGAGTGCCTCCGTAGGTGGAAATCGGAGGCGCGATCGAAGCGGCAAATTTCGTGATTCGTTTGGTCCGAAATCGCGAGGCAGGTCACAAAGGCATTTCCTAAACCTCCGGCTGGTCCGAAAATCCCAGGCACGTCAGGACCAGGGTCATCTCGACACGGTCCGCTGTTTCTTCGATGCCGAGCTAGGGCAAGGGACGCTGCCGGCTGAGGTGACGCAGGGCTTCGGACCGATCCAGCTGGATGTCACGATGCCGATCCGCGCGATCACGATGCGCCGATCCGAGTGATCACCATCAGCCGATCCCGGCGATCACGATGCGGCGATTTCCGCGTGCTCCCAGCCGTCGCCGAAATCGTAGTGCAGCTCCGCGGGCGGTGAGCGTGAGGGAGCTTCGCCGGAACCCAGTACGACGCCCTCGGGAAGGGTCGTCTCTTGGGCTCGACAAGTAGGTCTCCCACCGTGAGGCGAATCGAATCGAATCGAACGGGACGCTCAGCGCTCCCACCCTGTGGGACAAGCCTTCCAGCTCTTGCACGAAACGGAACCCGAGGTTACTATTTGTGCGTGGCGGCTCTCGGCATCAACAGGCCCGACTGGGGGCGACTGTTCGAGATCGCCGCCGGTCAGTCCGGGTATTTCACGACGAAACAGGCCGCCGATGCGGGCTACTCGACCCATCTGCTGCGCAAGCACATCCACGCTGGCCGTGTGACGCGGCCTCAGCGGGCGATCTACCGACTCGTCCATTTCCCGGCGGCGGAACACGAGGAGCTGGTGACCACCTGGCTCTGGTCTGAGCAAGCCGGGGCGTTTTCACACCAGACGGCGCTATCGCTGCACAGCCTCTCCGACGTACTGCCAGCGCAGGTGCACCTCACGGTGCCCGCTGCCTGGCGCCAGCGTCGGTTTCGGGTTCCAGCTGGCGTCGTGCTCCACCACGCTGACGTGGCACCCGAGGAGCGCTCGTGGTTCGGTCCGGTGCCCGTAACGGGCGCCAGCCGCACGCTGAGTGATTGTGCGAAGAGTGGACTGTCCCCGGAGCTACTGCGACAGGCTGCGCAGCAAGCGCTTCGTCGAGGGCTGGTCAGCAGAAGCGAGCTCCGTGACGTCGAACTCGCGCTCGAGCCCTTCGGAGGACTTGCCGCATGACCCCGCGCAATTGCCCCTCGCCGGAGGCCTTCAAGCAAGCGCTCGAACAGCGCCTTCGCTCTTCCGCGGCGACGGGCGGCGAGTTCGCACGCAGGCGCCAACTCCTCGTCTTCGATCGCTTCCTCGCTCGCATCGTCGCTGCGCTCGGTGACGCGGCAACGCTGAAAGGCGGGCTGGTTCTCGAGTTGCGCCTCGAACGAGCGCGCACCACGAAGGATATCGATCTCCGCATGGAGGGCTCTCCCGATGACATACTCCCAAAGCTGCAGGAGGCGGGCCGGAGGAACCTGGGCGACTTCATGACCTTCGAAGTCGCCCCGGACGACGACCACCCTGAGATCCAGAACGATGGGATGCAATACGAGGGACTTCGTTTTCGCACGCAGTGCAAGCTTGCCGGCAAGGTCTACGGTCAGCCTTTTGGTGTCGACGTCGCGTTCGGCGACCCGATCCTGGGCGAGCCCGAGGTCGTTGTCGCTGAGGACTTGCTCGCGTTTGCAGGTATCACCCCCCCAACGCTCAGGCTCTACCCGATTGAGACGCACGTCGCCGAGAAGCTGCACGCGTACACGATGCCGCGCCGACGACCGAACTCACGGGTGAAGGATCTGCCTGATCTCGCGCTACTCGCGACAGCGCAGCAGCTCGATGCAGCGCGCCTGCAGGCAGCGATCGAGCAAACGTTCACTTTTCGCAAGACGCATGAGGTCCCCGCCTTTCTTCCGGCGCCCCTCGACACGTGGAGGGCGCCCTACGAGGCCATGGCGCGCGACGACCAGCTCTCCTGGACTACTCTCGAAGACGTGACGAGGGCAGCACAGGCGTTCCTCGATCCGGTCCTCGCGGGCGCGCTCGAGGGGACCTGGGAGCCCGCAGTCTGGATCTGGCGCATCCGGAGCTGAGTTCTTCTCGCGACGCAGGGTGCTGTCCGAGCTGCCCGGTTCGTTTCCAGGCGTGGTCGTCACCGGAGTCGGTACAGATACAGAAATGCGGCCCATCCGCTGGGAAGAACCTGCGGTAGGGCTTGCAAGGTGTGCCCATAGCGAACGGCCATCTCGAGAAAGTAGCGCGCGTGGAAGAAGGCCTCGACGATCGGGCGCGTCACCTCGAGCCACTTCGCGTTGTCAGATTGCTCGAATCTCTTTCCGGTGCCGTCTTTCACGATCCGGACGAACCACTCGTTCAGCTCGCGTTCTGGTGCCAGGGCTTGGAGTGCGGCGACGATGTTGGTGGTGGCTCCCTGGAGGCCATAGACCTTGAAACTCTGGTGGTAGAAGCGGTAGATCCCATCCTCGTAGCCCCAGTGGCTCGTTGCTTCGGCAAGCAGCTTCTCAAGGGCTGGCAGCGCCAGTTTCAGCCGCGAGAATAATGCCTGCACTTCCTGGCGCTCGTCCACGCCCCGGTCTCGGTCGCTGGCCTCGTCGGTACCTTGCACGCTTGGAAGTTTACCACGCTCTCCCGAGTTCGTTCACGCCACCCCCTGAAAGGAGAAAATGATGTCCATGGAGAAGCAGAAGCGTACGCGTTCGGATTCAACTGAAACTGGCTCCGGAGCTTTCGGGGCGATTCAGAGGGAGCCTTCCTCGACACCCGGTGGGTAAACCCCCGAAACGTTGGTAGAGGTGGCGGGCGGCGCGCGCGGGGCGTGGGTGCGGAGACGAGTCATGGACCGCGAACCGGCCCGACGCTGGAGGGAGTCGTCGCGCCCCGCTCGGCGTTGGCCCGGCCAGTAGCTATCAATTCGCTACACAGACACTCGCCGCTGCCGGCTTCGCGGCCTCGGTAGGCAGCAAGGACGACTCGTACGATAACGCGCTCGCCATCGAGGCCACGCCGGACCTGGACTCCCGCTCTGCGGCGAAGTAGGCTGCCAGCGATGGGCCCGATGATCACGCGCGCGCGTCTCGGTGTCTGCTTCGGCACTGCCCTCATGAGCCTGGCTTGCGGCGGCGCGAGCATGGATGCGGGCGGTGGGGGTGGCAGCTCGGGAGCGGGCGGCGCGGCGAGTGGTGGCTCGAACTCGACCGGGGGCGCGGCGAGTGGCGGCTCGAGTTCGACCGGGGGCGCGGCGAGTGGTGGCTCGAACTCGACTGGGGGTGCGGCGAGTGGTGGCTCGAACTCGACCGGGGGCACTTCGGGAAGCGGAGGTTCCAGTTCCGGAGTCGATTGGGACGAAGTGCGCTGCTGGCAATACCAGGACACCGATCTCCACACCTGCTACGGCCGCTTCGGCAATCTGTGGACGCCCGTCGAGCGCGCCTGCGCCATCGAGGGCGAGCCGCGTCGACCGATGGACCTGACCACCTACGAGTGCGACGGCGAAGACATCAGCACCCCCTGGGACGAAACCTGGTGCCACGAGGAGGAATGCTACGGGCGACTGGGCGACTGGGCGGCGCGCCTGCGTGCCGCGTGCGAGATACCTGATGCCACGCCTTCTGGCGCAACTCCGAGCGAGACGTTCTGCGACGGGGTCGTCGAGGCACCCGTCGGCTGGGACGACGTCCAGTGCGTGGCGGCCACTGGCCCCACCATCGACTACTGCTGGGGCTTCATCGGCATGTATTTCCCCAATTTTGGCCTCTTCCCGACCTGCTACGTCGAGGCAAAAATGGCAGCCGACCCTGACTTCACCGAGGCCACGCCGGACGCGGCGGGGTGTTAGCAGGGTGCTGAAAGGAGACACCTCAGGCACTTTTGGCCATGGTCCTACCATGCCGCCCCAGCATGCGCTGACGCGCGCAGCGACAGGTCTAGCGCTCCCGCACCTGGCCCTGGGTGCCTTGACGGTCCTGGCCGTGAGCATGGTGAACTGCGGCGGTGAGGCGAATGGAGATGAGAGTGCGTCGGGCGGTCAGCTCGCCACTGGTGGTGAGAGCGCAGTAGGGGGCGGGGGCCCCGGGACTGGCGGCTCTGGCGGCTCTGGCGGCGAGCCTGGCTGCGTTGACGACCCGGTGGCCGGCGCGTGCCTCGCTCCGATTGCTTGCGCGGTCGACCAGGGCCCATTTGGCGGCGGCGACGGGACAGAGCAGGCGCCGTTTGCGATCTGCACCACGGCCCACTTGCTCGCGGTCGACGACGAGGCCACGGGAACCGGGAAGTTCTTCGTCCTCGCGGCCAGCCTCGACCTGTCCGGGCTGAGCAACTTCGTCCCGCTCGGGGTCCGAGTGGGCACGAACGATGGAACCGCCGCAGCGTTCGAGGGAACGTTCGACGGTGCGGGTCGCGTACTGCGCGGGCTCACCATCGATTTACCGGACGAGAACTACATTGGGCTCTTTGGCTGGGTGTACCCCGGCAGCTTGATCCGAGACCTCAGGCTCGTCGATTTCACGATGCGAGGTGGAGCATCCGTCGGGCTACTCGCCGGGCGGAACGCTGGCGACCTCGTCTCGATCCACACCTCGGGCGTGGTCGAAGCGGAAGACACGGCCGGCGGCATCACGGGCTTTAACTTTGGCAGCATCGCCCGCTCGAGCTCGAGCGCGGCCGTCACATCAACGGGAGTCCAAGCCGGTGGCATCGCAGGCACGAGCGAGGGCGACCTGACCGAGTGCGAGTCCTCCGGACCCATCTTTGGCGACCTTGCGGTTGGCGGCCTGCTCGGCCAAACCACGGGCGCCGTCATCGACTGTCGTTCATCGTCGAACGTCGAGGGAGACGCGCAGGTCGGCGGCCTGGTGGGGCAGGTGAATGGGGGCAGCGTCCTGCGCGGGGAAGCCTCGGGCACCGTATTAGGCACGGCGGAGCTCGATAACTCGGGGCGCAGCCTCGGGGGCCTCATCGGGACCACGATGGCCACTTCTGTGACCGTGACCGTTGTTTCTTCGCGGGCGACCGGCGCCGTGCGAGGCTCCGACGAGGTGGGCGGCCTCATCGGGAGCTCATGGCGCACAAACGTGGAGGATTGTGAGGCCAGCGGGACCGTGCAGGGCACGACCGAGGTGGGTGGGCTGGCTGGTTCCGCCCGGGAGACGATCATCATGACATCACGTGCCAGCGGCGCGGTTTCTGGTGTCAGTACCGTCGGTGGCTTGATCGGCGCTCTCGAGGCAGGCGTGCATACCTCCTGCGCGACCGGCGATGTGACGAGCACGGAGAACATCGTCGGCGGATTGGTCGGACGGATGGGCGGGCCCGCCGGCATCACCGGTGCCTATTCTGTCGGGCAAGTGACGGGCAACGGCGACGTGGGGGGCCTGGTCGGCGGCGGCACGGTCGGGGAGATCAGCCAATCCTACGCGTTCGGGGTCGCGACCGGGACGCCTCCGATCGGCGGCCTCGTCGGCACTGCCAACCTCGATCCGGACGACAGCGTCGGTTCGGTCAGTTCGACCGCTTGCTACTATCGGGAGGAGTCCCCCGGGTCGGCTCCCCCAGAGGGCACGCCCCTCTCCCTGGCAGCCTTTGGGGACGCGGCGAGCTTCGAGGGCTGGGATTTCGCCAGCACTTGGGTGATGTCCGAAGCGCTCGGGCGGCCAGTGCTGTGGTGGGAGTAGCCGAAGGCGAAGCGTCCCTCGCGGCGTCTTTTCTCACCTGAGCTCGCGCTGGCGGTGGCGCTCAGCTCCTCCGCGATGAAAGCTGCGCTCGGACGGGTTCGAAGCGAAAGCAGTCGGCACGCTCGCGTTCTTGCTCCTTGCGCTGGCCTGCTCGCGCGCGGGCGATCCGAGTCCCCCAGAAGGCGCGTCGGGGGGCAGCTCGTCACCGAAGGAACCAACACGGCCAGCGTGGACGGGAGTCGCGTTCTCTGCGACTGGCTGGAGACGGGGGGCTACCCGAGTGAATATCTCGAGGTGGATGCCGATCACGCTGCCATGGTTCCACTCGTGCTCCCCGATGTACTCGACTTCTTCGATCGAATGAACGAATGACATTCAGCGTCATTCGGGTCGTTGCCGTGGCGGAACAGCTCCTCGCGACGCGCCCAGACGGCGAACGCCTTCCCACGTCGTCTGCGCCATGACGAAGGCCATCAGCAATCCGCCACAGCCCCAGAGCACGAGATGCGCAGCGATTGGAGTCGACTCGTCCACGAATGCGCTCGGAGCGAAGCTGAACGGCAGGGCCAACGTCCAGGCGAGGGCCGTCCACGCAATCCACGTCCCGCCGGCCGTCGCGTGGTGGCGCAGTTCGAGCCACTGAACGCCGCCCATGGCCAGCAGCCCCAGCAGCGCAGCGCCGACTCCCGCGATGGACATGAACGCGCCTGATACGGATTGGCTCCGAGCGAGGGAGAGCAGCAGCATCACGGCCGACCAGACTGCACTGGCGCCCAGTGCCGTGAGCAGCGCGAAACGCATCTTGCGAACGGGGAACGGGAAGGCGAGGGCTTGCCCCAGACCGAGCGCAAAGCCTTCGCCCAGACCGGCCGCGCCGAGCAACACGGCCTGGGCGGGACCATCGAGTCCAGCTCGAACCGACAGGACGCCCGTGCAAGCCGGCACCATGTAGCCGACTGCCTCCGCGACCGTCACCACCAAGAGCCAGCGTCGACGTGGGACCCCCGAGCGCAAGGCAGCCTTCACTCCCTGCGCGAGAATGGCCGCGCCGAGCCCACCGTAGAGGGCGTGTAACCAGTGTACATGCCTCATGATCGCCACTTCCGCGACGATCCACAGCGTTAGGGCGCCACCGGCGATAGCGGTGACGTCCGGAGCAGCAGGCGAGCGGCGCCAAACTAGAAACGCGGAGGCGAGGCTCGTCCCACCGACGACGATGCCCAGCAAGAGCGAAGGGACCAGGAAGGTCTCGAATGGTGTGTTGTCGATGAGGGAAAGCGGGACGTATTGGTTGCCCGTGCGCCCAACGAACAGCTCGATCGCCCCTCCTAGGGCGGAGATTCCCGCGAAGATCGTCAACACGATGACGAGTCGGCGGCTCGGAGGGTCGGCGGGGACACGACTGTTCACTGCCTGGGCCATGCCGCACATCGATGCACCATGCGTGCCAGTCCGCCGCCCGGATGCGTCCTATTGGTCTTGGTGCGCGGCATGCATGAGACGAGGGAGGAGATACCGATGGCCAAACCAACCGCTACCCGCACGTCTTCGTCCATGACCAGCGCTGGAACGAGCAAGAAGCTGTCGATCACCTTCGACGAAGCGCTCGAGAGGGTCCCCGAGGCCCTCCGGGCAGAGGGCTTCGGTGTGCTCACGCGCATCGACGTTCAGGCGACGCTGAAGGAGAAGCTCGGCGTCGACACGCGCCGTTATCAGATTCTCGGTGCTTGTAATCCGCCGTTCGCAAAGCAGGCGCTCGACCTCTCACTCGAAGCAGGTCTGTTCCTGCCGTGCAACGTGGTGATCTACGAGGGGAGCGACGAGAGGGCCGTTGTCCTGGCAGTCGACCCCACCAAGACCGTGGCAACTCTGGGCAGTCCCGCGCTGTCCGGGCTGGCCAATCAGGTCGGGACTGCCCTTGGTCGCGCGCTGGAGCGGCTTCCGGTCGAAACGAATTGAACCGGACGACTCCTCCTCGCAGGCGGGGCTCCGGGCGCTGGCCTCCTGTCGCCGTCAGGCAGGCGCGAGTCGCGCAGGGTCCGCGCGAGCCACGGCCCAGCGTGCAGAACTTGCACCTGCGTCTCGTGCGGAGTCTTCCCATCTCGAGCCCGGCGTGTGGGTTCTGCGCTCACGAGAGCGTTCGCGATGAACGTGAACGAGCTGGCACGCTGCGTGCTTCGTCCTCCGGCATGAACCCAATGAAGTCCAAGCGTGCCATCTGGTGGGGGCTCGCCCTGTTCTTGGTGCTCGCCGGAACGATGGGCGCGAGCCTGATCCTTCCCGGCCAAACGAAGTCGAAGGCAGGCAGCGCCCCAGACATTCGGGTTCCGGCCATGAGGAACGTTCCGGACTCGTCGGAGCGACCGCTCGAACTCGAAGCTGCCCCGGAGAAGCCATGAGAGCTGCTTCGGACCAGAAATGCATGAGTAGCGAGAAAGGATGAACGTCATGGAAAAGAGCGATATGGAAGGTCTCCTCGAGGCGGTCAGCAAGGAGCTGGGCTCGATCTTCAGCAGCAAGACCGTGGTTGGCGAGCCATTCGTGCTCGACGGACGCACCATCGTTCCGCTGGTAGCCGTTGGGTTTGGGACGGGGCTCGGTGCCGGCAAGGGTACGGATCGCAAGAACGGTCAGGGCGCTGGCTCGGCTCTCGGTCTCGGTGGAGGCGTCCGGCCCGTGGCGCTGGTCATCTCGGATGCCAGTGGCGTACGCATCGAAACCATCAAGAGCGGAGCCGCCAGCGCCGCCGAGCATGTGGCTGACGCGATCTCGAAGCTCATCAGCGAGAAGAACAAGGAGTCGTCTCGAGAAGCCGATGCGGCGGAGTGAAGCGTGCTCTGGCTGCTGGTCGTCCTCGGGCTGTTCGTGCTCCTATCCCTCGTCCCGCTCCAGGTGGAGCTGTTCGTCGAGGTGCCGGGCACGCCCTGGGTGACGGCACAGCCGCGTTGGGGTGGTCTCTCCTTGGGCACCTGGGCCCCTAGGGAGAGTTCCGCGCGGTCGGCCAAGGGGAAGCCTGCTCGGACCCGTGAGCCCCGCGCCCGGGGTGGGGGGTCGGTGAGTCTGCGGAAGCTGCAGGCGCTTCTCTCGAGCGAGGACTTCCTGGCCTCACTGGGCAGATGGCTCCGGCAGATCCTGCGTCTCCTGGCTCCGTCCGACGTGCGGCTACGGCTGAGGTTCGGTGCCGGCGATCCCGACCAAACGGGCCGCATCGTTGGAGCGTTTGCGCCGCTCTTCGCCCTCCTGACCCGAGAAGCATCGGCCGACCTCGACGTGCTCCCCGACTTCGTGGACCGAACTTTCGAGCTCGACGCCCATGCGTCCTTTCGCGTCGTACCGCTGGTGTTGCTCGCGACGACGCTGGGGTATCTCTCAGCACCGGCGTTTTGGCGTGCGGTGGGTCGTTACGCGCGAGCGTGAGCGGCAGGCGCGTCCAGGCAGCTGGGGGAGCCGCTTCGGGTTTGGGCGCTGCAGGTGCGCAGTGCAGCGTCGTCACGCACATCGTGCGCGGCACACTTGGGCCAATCGTTCTTCCGTAGCGTCTAGCAGCCCCCTTCTCCTCCACGATTTGCGGCCTCGTTCTTGCAACTCGAGAGGAGAGAGACGTGACCATGAGGTCCGCGTCTGCAGCACGAGGAATGAATCCATGAACCGTCTTCAGAACAGAACCATTGTCATCACCGGCGCCTCCGGCGGGATCGGCGCAGCCATGGCTCGTCGCTTTGCCGATGAAGGAGCCAACGTCGTCCTGGCCGACCTCGACGAGTCGGCGCTCGCGACTTCGTCGAGTGGCCTGGATCCGCACCGAACGCTGATCTGCGCGGCCGACGTGAGCGTACCGGCGCAGGTCGAGAAGTTGGTCGCGCGCGCCATCGAGCGGTTCGGCACACTGCACGCGATGGTGGCAAACGCCGGGATTGAAGGCGTCGTGGCACCCATCGTCCAGCTCAGCCCCGAGGACCTCGACCGCGTCCTGGCCGTCAACGTGCGTGGAGTCTTCTTGTGCATGAAGTACGCCGCTCCGCACATGATAGCGCAAGGTCGCGGTGTGATCGTCGTGACCTCGTCCATCGCCGGATTGATTGGCAGCCCCGGCCTTTCTGCTTACGTTTCCAGTAAGCACGCGGTCATGGGCTTGGTGAAGACCGCCGCCATCGAGCTTGCCCCGCGAGGTGTGCGTGTCGTTGCCATCAACCCCGGGCCTATCGAAAATCGCATGATGCGGTCCATCGAGGAGCAGGCAGCGCCGGGTGCTGGTGCGCAGGTCAAGCATGGGTTCGAGGCCCAGGTTCCGTTCCATCGCTATGGTCGTAACGAAGAGATCGCCGCCCTAGCCGCCTTCCTGGTCTCCGACGATGCGAGCTACTGCACGGGGGCAGCCTTCGTGGCCGACGGCGGATTCACCGCGCAGTGAACCTTGCGTAGCGTCTAGCCGGGTGCTGAATAGTCTCTTCAGCACCCGGCTGTGCGTCTCCGAGCGGATCACGAGAGCGGTGCAAAAGAACAACACCCCCTAGTCGGCGGCAAGGGAGATGGCGAGCCTCATCGTATCGCCGTCGGCTTGCTGGCGAGGGTGTCCTACCGTCTCGAGCAAGCGCAAGAGAGCGGTATTGGTCCGCATTGCTTCACTGACGAAGCCACGGACGCCCTGCTGGCGGGCGACCTTGGTCAGCTCCTGCAAGAGTACACGACCAATCCCAGAGCCTTGCCAGCGGTCACCGACCACAATCGCCATCTCGGCCCAGCCGCCGGGTGTCCCGCAGAAGCGCGCCACGCCGAGCAAGCAGGATTCTTCGTCGGCCTTGGGTACCGTTTCGACAATCAGGGCTACATTTTTGACGCCGTCGGTCGTGAGGTAACGCTGGAGCTCTGCGTGTGGCATTGCCCGGAGCGAGGCGAGCCAGCGGTGCCTGACGGTTTCCTCACTGAGGTCGTGGAAGAGGTCCGTCATTTTCTGTTCGTCGGTGCATCGGATTGGGCGCACACGTAGGCGTCCGAACTCGGGGTGAGACCATTCGTGATGCTCAGGGTCAGGATGAGACCCGGGCGGGAGCGGGCAACGCTGATCCTGAAAGACGTAGTGCATGGCCTTGGCGGAGCCGAGCAGTTCGGTACGGAAGTCGGGGTGCGCGATTGAAATCAACGCCATTGCGCGCTCCCGCACGGAACGTCCATGAAGGTCGGCGATGCCATACTCCGTGACCACGTAGTGCACATCACCGCGAGACGTCACGACTCCGGCGCCCGAGCTCAGGCGGGCGACGATGCGGCTGACTTGTCCGGACTTGGCGGTCGAGCGCAAAGCGATGATGGCACGTCCCCCCTTGCACATTGCAGCTCCGCGAACGAAGTCGACTTGTCCTCCGATGCCGGAATAGAACTGGTCCCCGAGCGAGTCCGCGCAGACCTGCCCCGTCAGGTCGACTTCGAGTGCGGTGTTGATTGCGACCATCTTGTGTTGCTGGCTGATCCGGAATGGATCGTTGATGACGTCCGACGGATGAAAGAGGACGCCCGGGTTGTCGTGCAAGAACTCGTAGGTACCCGCGCTGCCGAAAGCGAAGGATGCCGAGAGTCGTCCTTGATCGACCGTCTTGTGCTTCCCTGTGACGACTCCGGCCCGGACGAGCTCGATTACGCCGTCGGATAGCATCTCCGTCCATACGCCGAGGTCCTTCTTGGACGCGAGCGCTGTGAGAGTGGCGTCGGGAATTTGCCCGATACCGGCCTGAATCGTCGACCCGTCGTCGACGAGCGACGCAACGTGGCGCCCGATCTCTCTCGCGGCTTCGTCGACGGCTCGTGGAGGCATGCAGGGAATGGAGCTTTCGTGGAGAATCCAAGCGTCGATGTCATCCATGTGTACGTAGCCATCACCGTGGATGGTGGGGAGCTTCGGATTGATCTCGGCGATCACCAGGCTTGCCGTCTGGACGGCCGCGAGCACGACATCCACCGATGGTCCGAGGTTCACGAAGCCGTGCTCGTCCGGAGCAGTCGTCTGAATCAGAGCGACGTCGACCGGAAGTCTGCGGCGACGCATCAGATCCGGGATCTGCGATAGGAAGACCGGCGTGTAGTCGGCCCGTCCTGCGCGCACGGCATCGCGCGTGTTGGGACCGATGAAATAGGCGTTGTGGCGGAACTGCCCGGCGAAGCGCGCCTCCACGTAGGGGGCCTCGCCCAGCGTCAGGATATGACCGATCTGGTTGTCGGCGAAGCGCTCGGGGCGAGCCACAAGAGCACCGACCAGCGCCCGCGGTGTTGCAGCACCCGAGCCGACAAACAGGTGCTGCCCCGGCTGAATGAGGTCGATGGAGCTCTCCAGGGTGTGGGCCGTGTTTGCATGGCGCTCTTCCCAGGACATCGATGCTCCTAGCTCGCCGGAAAGCGCCCCGGCACGCGGCTGACGCGCTGCCCGCTGCTCCCTGTCTGCTGGCGGAGTTGACGCTCTGTCACGCGGCGACTCACGTTCGCCGCCGTCAGCGGGCTTTCGTAGTGCCAGATCTCGGCGATCGTCAGCGTACCAGCCAGCCGGCCTTCTTCGTCGACGACGAGTATCTTGGCCACGCCGTTGTTCGACATCAGTGCTTCGACTTCGGAGGCTGCCGTGTCCAGTCTGCAAACCAAAGGCCTGCGTGTCATGACCTCTTCGAGCTTGGTCTCGCGGACGGGGAGCTCCTCGGCGCACACCCGCATCGCTAGGTCGCGGTCGGTGATGATCCCCAAGGGGCGTCGATTCGTGTCGCACACGCAGACGAAGCCGACCCTTTCGTCCTTCATGGCACGGGCAGCGACGTAGACGGAGTCCGTCGGTCCGAGTTCTACGAAGCAGGCGTTCATCATCTCCCTTGCTTTCATCTTCATCGCTCGGTTGGCGGGCAGCGGAAGCTACCGTTCCCTCAGCGAAGGATGCAGCTCGCGTGCCATGGCGAGTGACTCGGCGGATTCAGCTCTCCCCGAGCGCGCGATTTGCGTCTCGATGTCCGACGGGTGCAACCGCTGCGCGGTGCGCTTGCAGCGCATCCAAGACGGTGATGCGTCGGGGAGTGCTGTCAGTGTGAAGGCCCATGGACCGGAAGCGCGCCACGGTCCGCAGGAGTTGCGCCGAGGCCGCTCCGCTCCGCGCAGTCCGTCGGCAAGCAGTCCGCGCGCGCGGCGCCGGGCAGACGCTCGGCGGCTCGGGTCGCGACGCCCGGCACATCTCTTGCCCCTCCCATTCCTGCCATGAACCACCTCCCCTCGTCCCCTTCCACGCTCGCCGACCCGATCGCCTGGTTCGATTCGTTGTCGCGCGCCGATGTCGCTCGGGTGGGCGGCAAGGGCGCGAACCTCGCTGAGATGACCCGGGCCGGACTCCCCGTGCCGCCGGGCTTCGTGATCACCGCGCCCGCCTTCCTCTCTGCCTTGGACGCTGCTGGGATCCGAGCGCGCCTGATCGAGCTGTTCTCCTCTGCCGATCCGGACAATCCGGCAGTTCTCCGGGAGGTCTCGCACGAGGCGCAGCGTCTGCTCCGGGAAATGACCGTACCACCGGGGCTCGAAGCGGCCTTCGTCCAAGGTCTGGCTCGCCTGGGAAGTTCGACAGCGGTTGCCGTGCGATCATCGGCGACCTCCGAGGACACGGCAAGTACGTCGTTTGCAGGCATGCATGAGACGTTCACCCACGTCGTGGGCCCGGCAGCACTGCTCGACAAGGTCAGGGCCTGCTGGGCGTCGGCCTATGGCGAGCGCGTTCTTGCGTACCGCAAGGCGCAGGGCATGACGGAAGAGCCGGCTATTGCCGTCGTCGTCCAGAGGATGGTCAGCTCGGAGCGTTCCGGCGTGATGTTTACGGCCGATCCTGCAACCGGCGATCGCTCTCGCATCGTCATCGAAGGGGCATTCGGTCTCGGCGAGGTCGTGGTTGGCGGGCAGGTCGAGCCCGATACGTACACGCTCGCCAAGGAAGGCCCGCGGTTGCTCGAGCTCCGGGTGGGGAAGAAGCAGTTCAAAATCGTGCGTGGGCCCGACGGTGCTGATCAACGGATCGACCTTTCCGACGCCGACGCTACCGCTCGGGTCCTCCGGGACGAGGAGGTCTCTCGACTTGGCAAGCTCGGTCTCACAGTCGAGCAGCACTACGGCGCACCGCAGGACATCGAATGGGCCGAAGCTGGCGGCGAGTGGTTCCTGGTGCAAACGCGGCCGATCACAACGCTCGACAGCAGCGGACGGGGGGAGCTCCTGGTGAGCGGTCTGGGAGCGTCTCCTGGAACGGGCTCGGGGAACGTACGCATCCTCACCAAGCCGGACCAGGGCTCCCTGCTCCGTGACGGGGAGGTGCTCGTTGCGCCCATGACATCGCCCGACTGGGTACCGACGATTCGGCGTGCAGCCGCGCTCGTGACCGACAGTGGAGGCGTCACCTGCCACGCCGCCATCGTCAGCCGTGAGCTCCGCATTCCTTGCGTGGTAGGTACACGGACGGCAACGCAGGCGCTGCGTAACGGTGAGGTCGTCACCGTCGACGGCTCGAAGGGTCGCGTCACGGCGGGCGTGGTCAGACCGACCATCGCATCGACACCGAACACGAGTCCTCTGGCCACTCACGAGCCCGCCTCACGCGAAGCGCTCGCGACTCGTGTCTACGTCAATCTGGCGATTGCCGCGCAAGCCGAGGTCGTTGCTCGCCTGCCCGTCGACGGCGTTGGGCTCCTCCGCGCGGAATTCTTGATCACCGAGGCGCTCGGCGGCCGTCATCCGAAGTCCGTGCTCGCGAGCGGCGGCCGCGACGAGTTCGTCGAGAAGATGTGTCAGTCTCTGCTGCAGATCACGCGCGCATTTCAGCCGCGTCCCGTCGTCTACCGCACCTACGACTTCCGGACCAACGAGTTTCGCGGGCTGAAGGGCGGTCTCGAGTTCGAGCCAGTCGAGGACAACCCGATGATCGGCTACCGAGGCTGCTACCGGTACGTCAAGGAGCCCGAGCTGTTCCTGCTCGAGCTGGAAGTTCTGGCTCGCGTTCGCGAGGAAACGCCCAATCTACACGTGATGATCCCCTTCGTTCGCACGCGCTGGGAGCTGCGTCGCTGCCTCGACCTGATCGACGAGAGCTCGCTCGGCAAACAGCGTGGCCTGCATCGCTGGGTGATGGCGGAAGTCCCCTCGGCGCCCTACTGGATCCCGGAATACGCGCGGATGGGCATCGATGGCGTGTCGATCGGCTCCAACGACTTGACGCAGCTCGTGCTGGGCGTCGATCGGGACTCCGGGACCTGCGCCGACCTGTTCGACGAGGCGGACCCTGCGGTGCTCGATACGATTGATCGCATTCTGCTGGCCTGTCGAGCAGCGGGACTCAGCTCGTCCTTGTGCGGGCAGGCACCGTCCAACCGTCCCGAGTTCGCCGAACACCTGGTTCGGGGCGGAATCACGTCCATCTCCGTGAATGCAGACGCAGTATGGACGGTGCGGCACGCCATTGCTGCCGCTGAACGGCGACTCGTGCTCGAGGACGCACGCATCTCGGCTCGGCGGCACACCTGAGGCTTCCGATGCGCACGCTACAACACCTCATCACCGGATTCTTCGCCTTTCACGCCGCGATCCACGTCCTCGGGCTGCTCAAATGGGGGCGACTGGCCCAGGTGCCCCAGCTGAGCTGGCGCACGCTCGTTCCGCTGACCGATCCAGCGCAGCGGGTGTTCGCTGGGCTCTGGGCGGGAGCCTTCGTGCTGCTGATCGCAGCTGCGGCCCTGCGGCTGCTCCAGCGCGACGTGTGGTGGGCGCCCGCGCTCGCCGGCATCGCACTCTCGCAGGCGCTCATCGTGATGACCTGGTCGGATGCCAAGTTCGGCACACTGCCCAACGTGCTTCTCATCGTTCCCGCCGTCGCTGCAGCGGCGCACTTCCAGTTCTCGCGCCGCATCGATCGAGAAACCCAGGCCATCCTCGCCGACGCCGCGCCAGCTCCGGTACGCAACGTCATCACCGCGGCGGATTTGGCCCGAACGCCTATCCCCGTGCGTCGTTGGCTCGAGGCCGCCGGTGTTCTCGGGCGCGTGCCTGTCTGGACTGCCCGCCTGGATCAGCGCGGCGAGCTTCGTACAGCGCCAGACGCGGCCTGGCTGCCGGCGACCGCGGAGCAATATTTCACCGTCGTTCCACCAGCGTTCGTGTGGCGAGTCGACACCACGATGCTCGGCTTCCTACCGGTCGCCGGTCGCGACATCCTGGCCCACGGTCGTGGCGAAATGCTGATCAAAGCTGGCTCGTTGCTCAGCATCGTTCGCGCAGCGGACGAGAAGATCGATCATGGGGCCCTGCTGCGCTTCCTCGGGGAGATGGTGTGGTTTCCCTCGGCCGCGCTCGCTCCCTATGTCAGTTGGGAGGAGGTGGACCACCGAAATGCCCGGGCCACCCTCCACGTCGGGGTAGTCGGGGCCTCAGCGGTGTTCCACTTCGATGACGCAGGTCGCGTGCTGGGGCTCGACGCGGAGCGCTATCTGGGGGGTGGAGCTGCCGCGGAGCTCACTCCCTGGTCGGTGACGTGTAGCGAGTGGGGCCGTTTTCAGGGCATCCAGGTACCGGTGCGCGGAGAGGTGCGTTGGATTCTTCCGAGCGGTCCGTTCAGCTACTACCGCTGGGAAGTCCTGAACCTGGAGTTCGATGGCTCCGATCCGTTGGACACTGCGACTCGCGACGCGCGCCTCGCGAAAGCCCCACGGACTTCTTCGATCGAATGAACGACTGACGGAGCGCTTACGCGTCCACACGTTCGAGACGGGGGCATCGCGCCCCCCGGCGCCGAGCTGAAAGGATGCCAGCACCGCCTGCGCGAAGTCCCCTCGCTCTGGAATACACGCACCACGGCGCTACTCGACTTGCTCGCCCGTGGCGGTTATGGCCGGGGGATGAAGTCACGTGCTGCCGTTGCCTTTGGTCCTGGTCAGCCTCTTGTCGTCGTGGAGATCGATGTCGCCCCACCAAAGAAGGGTGAGGTGCTGGTGCGCATCACCCACACAGGCGTCTGTCACACGGACGCTTTCACGATGAGCGGCGAGGATCCCGAGGGCCTCTTTCCGACGGTGCTGGGTCACGAAGGAGGCGGCATCGTCGAGGCGATCGGCGAGGGAGTGACCAGCGTGAAGGTCGGCGATCATGTGATTCCGCTCTATACGGCCGAGTGCCGCGAGTGCAAGTTCTGCAAATCCGGCAAGACCAACCTGTGTCAAGCGGTGCGCGCGACGCAGGGAAAGGGCGTGATGCCTGACGGTACTTCGCGGTTCTCGTTCGAAGGAAAGCCGCTCTACCACTACATGGGATGCAGCACCTTCAGCGAGTACACGGTCGTCGCCGAGGTCTCGTTGGCTGTGATTGACCAGGCGGCGCCCTTGGAGAAGGTGTGCCTTCTGGGCTGCGGCGTCACCACCGGCATCGGCGCTGTGCACAAGACGGCCAAGGTGAAGGCGGGCGACAGTGTGGCGGTGTTCGGGCTCGGCGGCATCGGGCTCGCCGTCATTCAGGGCGCCGTGCAGGCCAAAGCCGGCCGCATCGTGGGCATCGACACGAACCCCGGGAAGTTCGAGCTGGCCCGCTCGATGGGCGCGACCGATTGCCTCAACCCGCGCGACTACCAGAAGCCGATTCAGGAGGTGGTCGTCGAGCTCACCGAAGGTGGCGTGGACTTCAGCTTCGAGTGCATCGGCAATGTCGACGTGATGCGCGCTGCGCTCGAGTGCTGTCACAAGGGCTGGGGCGAGAGTATCATCATCGGTGTGGCCGGCGCCGGACAGGAGATCCGCACGCGGCCCTTTCAGCTGGTCACCGGACGCGTCTGGCGCGGCTCCGCCTTCGGCGGCGTGAAGGGACGCACGGAGCTACCGGGGATGGTGCAGAAGGCCATGAAGGGCGAGATCGCTCTCGATCCGTTCATCACCCACTCGCTCCCGCTCGACCGCATCAACGAGGCGTTCGATCTGATGCACGAAGGAAAGTCGATCCGCACGGTCATTCACTTCTAGCAGGGTGCCGAAGCCCCAGAGCAGACTCTTCCAGCCGCCTGCTGGGCGGAGAACCAGGGAAAATAGCCATGGAACGCATCGAACGTCGAGCCTGCTTCGGCGGCCAACAAGAGGTCTACGAGGTCGAATCGAGCACGCTCGGGGTGCGAACGCGCTTTGGCATCTACCTGCCGCCGGCAGCTGCGCACCAGAGACTGCCGGTGCTCTATTGGCTGAGCGGGCTCACCTGCAGTGAGCAGAACTTCATTCAGAAGGCAGGCGCACAGCGCTACGCCGCGGAGCAGGGCGTGATCTTGGTGGCGCCGGACACCAGCCCTCGTGGAGCTGGCGTCGCTGATGCCGATGGTTCGGATTTGGGACAGGGCGCCGGCTTCTACTTGAACGCCACTTTGGCGCCTTGGTCGACGCACTACCGCATGCACGACTATGTGGTGCACGAGTTGCCGGAGCTCTTGGCCCGACATTTTCCGGTCAATGGGCGTCGTGCCATCAGCGGTCACTCGATGGGCGGCCATGGTGCGCTGGTGCTTGCGCTCCGCAATCCGGGGCTCTACCGGAGCGTCTCGGCCTTTGCCCCGGTGGTGGCACCTTCGCGCGTGCCCTGGGGCGAGAAAGCCTTCACTGCCTATTTGGGAGCTGATCGCGCGAGCTGGAAGGCTTGGGACGCAAGCGAGCTGATCGCTTCCGCCAGCGAGCGTTTGCCGCTCTTGGTCGATCAAGGAGCGGACGATGAGTTCCTCGTGAGTCAGCTGCGGCCGGAGCTGCTCGAAGCGGCGTGCCACGCCACGGGCCACCCGCTCGAGCTCAACCTTCGATCTGGCTACGACCACAGCTACTACTTCATCGCGACCTTCATCGGGGCACACATCGCGCACCATGCGCGGGCTCTCGGCTGAGCGTTGGGCACGGCGTACGCGTTCACGGAATGCCCGCGGAGGAGACTTCCCACTCGGCACTCTGGCATCGGTCCATCGAACGGGCGCGGCTCCTCGGCACCAGCTGAGGGGGGAGCGCTGACCGTGCTGTCGAGCTGCTTGTGACGAAACTGACTTCGACGCCGTCGCGTGCTTCACAAAGGAGCTGCCCGCGCCGAGGGTCTTCCGGGCGCGCACGGTGCGCGCACGGTGCGCGCACCGTGCAACGGGTGAGGCGGAGCACCCGGGCGGCTGAAAACAGGCTCCCGCGGTAAGCGAGGCTTCCGGTCTGCGCTGGCACGGCGGTTGCTCTGCCTCGGGCACCATGTCGAGAGAAGGAAAGCGACCCGGCACGCCGGGCGCCGTGATGGGTTGGGGCGTCGTCGTGCTCTTTGCGTCTGCTGCCGTCGGATGCACGGCGGAGCTCGGCTCCGTCTACACAGAAGGCGACGCTGAGCTAGGGCAAAAGGCCAATCCGTTCGTCAATGAGCTCGAGTTCCCGACCGGGCACAGCTGTACGACCTCGCAACGCCTGCTGATCTGGGCGGCGGCACAGATCGCGTACGACAACTTGACCTCACCCGACATGAAGCGCTGCTTGGTGAGCCACGGCCTGAGTTCGACGAACGACAGGTCGCCCGAGTACATCTTGAATGACCTGCGAGAAAACATGCCGACCAAGTTCCTGTGCAGGGAGCTCGGTACGAATGTCAGTGCTGCATCGGGGATCGACACCGCAGACGAGACGATCAACTTCGACAATGAGTACCTTTCGAGCCCGTGGACTGAACTGGACGATGTTGCGGCGGTCCTCCTGCATGAGCTCGCGCATGCCAAAGGCTACGAGCACGGCGTCCTCACCGTGGGCGGACTCGAGTACAGTTACACGCCGAGCGAGCAGATCGAGAAGTGTTCGCTCTCGATCAGCAGCGGCGACTATCACGCCGATGCGGGCCTCGGGAACGTTCCCAGAGGTCGAGGGGAGGGCGTGGGCTACCTCGACCGAGCGAGCCAGCTCGGGCAGGTGGGTCGCCTGGCGGGCACGCCCAAAGACGACGTGTGCAGCGAGGGGAAGTACGTCAGTGGGATCAGCGGGTACTACGACAACGAAGGCATCGCCGGACTGGCCTTCAAGTGCCGGCGACCAGACGGCTCGGGCACGTACACGACTTCTCTGCGCGGCCGAGCCGAAGGGACCGCGTTTAGCCAATCCTGTCCGACAGGGGAGCTCATGCTCGGTATCCACGGCATGAGTGACTGGAAGCTGCGCAGCTTGGGCGGCTTCTGTCGCCCCGCGGACGACATCGAGTCCGGCAGCTACGAGTACCTGAGCATCGACGGCAAAAGCGTGGGCGACACGTATCTTCGCCCCTGTCCCTTGGGGCAAGCCGTCAAGGGGATCCGGAGCTACGCCACCAGCGCTGGGGTGCAAGGCTACACGCTCTCCTGTGAGGACCTGGGTTCGGCGACGGAGCAGGCGGTGTCGTCCTTGGACATGGCGGGCGAAAGCAGCGGCCAGCAGTATCTCGATCGGTGCCCGCGACACGCGGTGATGAACGGACTCTTCGGCAGGTCTGGTAGCGAGGTCAATCAGCTGGGAGGCGTCTGCACTCAGGTGTGGTCCAGCGGCGACTACGTCAGGCGCACGGGCCCTGCCATGATCCTGCCGGGGCGCGGCAGTGTCAGCGCCGGCGAAGATTGGCCCGGCGAGGAGTGTCCTGCTGGCCAGGCGTTGGTGGGCTTGGACCTGCGCTCCGGCGCTCGTGTCGACCGGGTTCGCGGCATCTGCGCGGACGTGGAGAAATGGTCGAATGGCTCGAGCTCCCCGACGCAGACTCGCTTGTCTTGGCATGGCGGGACAGGCGGGACTCAAGAGACCTACCTGTGTGAGCGGGACTACTTCCTGTCCGGCTGGCAGATCTGGGTCGACGAGCACAACGACTCCAAGCGCGTCTTCGGCATCAAGCCGCGCTGCATCAAGCCGGAGTCGTGAGCGAGGTGGCAGTTATGACTGAAAATGGACGTTCAATGGCAAACTCGGCAAGTCGGCGCCGCCTCTCGCCCGTGGCAATCGGTTCCGGAGCGCTCGGACTCGTGGCACTCGTGGGCGGCTGTGCGGTGGAGCTCGACTCCTCCAACCTGGAACTGGGGGAGAAGAGCAGCGCCTTCGTGGATGACATCCGATTCCCCATCGACCACTACTGCTCGGCAGAAGAACGCGACAAGATCCGAGCAGCGGCGGATGTGGCGCTCGCCAACCTCAACGATCCCGACATGCTCACCTGCCTGGTGAATCATGGGCTCAGCGCAGCGCGCGGGAGATCGGCCGAGTTCATCTTGGCCCAGATGAAGCAGGACGTGCCGACCCGGATCAAGTGCCGAGACAATCTGGACGCCAATGCTGGCGCACCCCGTGGCATCAACGACGAGATGGTGCTCTTCAAAACCAGCTACCTCGCCACGGCAACGATCGAGGAGATGGCGGGGGTCTTCCTCCACGAACTCGCCCACAACAAGGGCTACACCCACCTCGGCCTGGATGAACTGAACGGTACGGGAGACCTCGAGTATCAGTTTTGCGTCAACGAGCAGCTCGAGTCCTGCTCGGTCGCAATCAGCGCCGGCGACTATCACCCCGATTATGGCCTTGGGGACGTGCCTGACGCGAGGGGTACTCACGTGGGCGGTCACAAGCGCGCGAGCCAGCTTGGACCAGTGGGTGGGATCAAGGGCAAGCCGCACGACGACCTGTGCGAGACGGGAAAATTCGCCAGCGGCTACCGCGGTTACTACGACGACGTGGGGATCAACTCGCTCGCCTTCACGTGTCGCGAGCCTGATGGCACTAACTCACACACCACCACGTACCGTGGCGACGAGGAAGGGTCTGGCTCTTTCGTCGACGAGTGCCCCAGCGGCTACCTGCTGGTTGGCTTCATGGGCTCGGACGACGGCACGATGCGCCGCCTGCGCGGGCTGTGTCGCGACATCGACCACATCGCGTCGTCCACGGATGCCCTCTACTACATGGGCTATCGCGGCGTCGACGACGGCCACACCTTCAAGCGGCTCTGTCCCAACGGACAGGCCGTGAAGGGGATCAAGACTTATTCGGACTCGAACGCTGTGTATGGCCTGACCCTCTCCTGTGAGGATATCGACAAGCGCAGCGCGCAGAACACGTACTCGGCCGGCATGGCGGGCCGCGCAGTCGGTCAGGAGTATCGCGAGCGCTGCGCCCGGTCGGCGGTGATGACAGGTATCTTTGGTAGAGCCGGCAACGAAGTCGATCGCCTCGGAGGGGTGTGTGACCAGGTTTCGGACAAAGGCGACTACGTCGAGCTCGACGGGAGTGCGATGCCTCTGTCGGGTCGCGGCAGCGACGAGGGTGGCTCGGCCTGGGCTCCCGATGAGTGCCCAGCCAATCAGGCCCTCGTCGGCCTCGAGATCCGGTCCGGAGAGCGGGTCAACAATATCCGGGGCGTGTGCGCGAACGTGCAGCAATGGTCGAACGACGACCCGACCCCGGCGCAGAGCTTCCTGGTGGGGCACGGCGGCGACGACGGAACGCGGGACACGTACATGTGCGCGCGCAACTACTTCCTCCACGGTTGGCAGCTCTGGATCGAGGAACACAACGGCACCGAGCGCGTCTTCGGGCTCAAGCCGCACTGCATCAAGCCGGAGTCGTGAGCGAGCGACCTCACCTGGCGCGGCGCGTCCGACCACTTCGGACGGCCGGCGCCTTCCCAGCCATTCAGACGTAGGACGAGGCGTGCAATCCTAGATTCGATGGCCGTCTTCGTCGAAGACGCTCGAATGTGGGACGAGCGCCGAGACGAGCTCCTCGAACGAGTCCGCGAGCGGCACGACCAGTCCACCGTCGGCGATCACGAACACGACGCCGGGTGCGCTCTGGGTCGTCCGGTAGTCGAGAGCTAGCCACGTGTGGCCATCGCCGTCGAGGAGCACGAGGCCGGCAGGTAACTCCCACTCTTCGGCCATGTCGGCCGAGCAATAGATGCTGCCGGCGGCGAGCGGCGCGGGGTCGATGCCGAAAATCTGGTTGATCGACACGAACCCATCCCCCACGTAGTAGCGAGCTTCCTCCGGGAAGGGAGACGGGACCGGGGCCAGCAGCAGCTCGATGTAACCACCATTCTGCTCGCGCAAGAGCTCGAGCCACGCTGGAGGAAACTCGACCCCGAAGTGTGCCTCTGCCTCACGGATCAACTCCTCGGAAAGCTCCGGATGCGTGCTCGGTTCGAGCCAAGTGATCGTCATGGCGGGTGTCGTTCGTCGTTAGGTTTCTTAGATGACGTTCCATCCGTCGCCAAGGCTGACCTAGCTGAATATGGCTTGGCCGCGCTCGTCGCCGAGACGTTCCGGTGTGCAATAACAGAATGTATCGAGAGCGACGACGAAGAGCTGACGGCTCAGACTATTCTCGCGAAGTATTCGGTCGGAACAACCTGTTGACCGACCTGATCCCTTGACGCGCTTTCCTGAGTAGTCCCGTCTTTGGGAAGTGCGGCGCAGCCTGCTGCCTGTTGCCCCTTCCCACTCACGCTGCACGGTCGATGGCTTTGCATCTCTCCGAGCTGCCCTACGGACGCGTCCGTCGCGCCAGTTCTACGATCTCTGCCTCGCTGGGCGGGCTCGATGGGTGGTAGCTCAGACAGAGCGAGGTTCCGATCTTTCGAGGGCGCTCGGGGGCGGCGGAGAAGTAGAAGACGCCGCGGTCGAGCTTGGCGACGTCGCTGGCCGTCCCCCCTTTGTCCTTGATCAGTTCCTGCACCGTATCGATTGCTGCAGGGGAGTTGGCGCGGCCGACGAGCAGCGTTGAGCAGTTGGCCACGGCCTTGTTGTCGATGCTCTTCGGCGCCTGTGTGGCGAACAAGAGTCCGAGCCCGTACTTCCGCGCTTGGGCTGCCAGACGGATGATGTTGTCCTTGCCCGGCACGTTCGTTCCGGATGGGACGAAATCTTTGGCCTCGTCGAGTACGAATAGTCCCATCAGCGAGTCTTTGGGCGCCGGGTGCTTCTTGATGTACGTGAAGAGGGTCGTCGCCAACCGATCGATGAACTGTCGTTGACGTTCGATCCCATGCAAACCCGAAAGATTGATGACCGAGACGCGTGTCTTGCCGCTCGGACTCGTCAGCAACCGGTCCGGATCGAGGGCAACGCCGTGGCCGCTGAGCAGCGGGTCGGTCTTCACGGCCGAGTACAGCAGCTCGGACATGTTCTGCGCCATCTTCGCGCCGTTGACGAATGGCTCGATTACATCTTCGGGTGGTTCTCGCAGGAACTCGACGAACTCCGTCATCTTGCTCCCTTTGCGACGCGCGAAGTGCTGGAGCGTGCCCTGCAGGATGGCTTCTGACTTCTTGGCCTTTTCTCCGGTGCCTGGTGCGACGAGAGGCAGCAAGCTCGAGGTCGCCATCGCGATCGCCGCTTCGAGCTCGGCGCGCCCTTCGGGAGTCGTGGAACTGGAGAGGGCCGAAAAGTCGGGCAAGAGATCGAGCTCGAGCGGATTGCCCAGGGCATTGCCGGGCGTCCACACGACGACCTCCGTCTCTGCGTGATAGCGGGCTGCCTTCTGCTGGTCTTCTTCGGTGAAAGCTTCCGGCAGCGCGGGCCATTGATCCCCGAGGCGAGCGAGGTCGTTTGCACCGTCGATCACGATGCTGGGCACGCGCAGCAACGCCGCTTCCTCCACGATGCGTTTCAGAAAAACCGTCTTACCGCTGCCAGCGCCCGCGAGTACGCAGGTGTGATTGGCGAGGGCACCGAGGTGGAGCTCGACCGGCGTGCCGGGACCGGCGGCAGACCAGGCCCGGCCGACGGGCAGCCGCGTTTGCATGGTGGCCCGCGTTGGCGCGGTCGTCGGCTGGGTGGCTGCTGGAGCTGGCACCGGGATCTGGGGCGGGCTTTGTGGTGCTGGCACCGCGCGGGAGGATACGGAAATGGGAGCCGACGGCTGAGCAGTCTTGGTCGGGAGTGACGACGGCTTGAGGTCATGCTGGAGCCCGTCGTCGTTGCCGGAGCTCGGAATTGTGGCCGTTTGGGACGGGACGCCGAGGTCGACGAACAGCGACCGAACGATTTCGTCGAACCCCGCGAGGTGGGAGATCGGCCGGTCGACTCGGAGCCACTCGTCAATCCAGGCATCTTCCTTGCTGTGGTCACGACCCTGAAGCAGGCGGGAGACAGCCCACAGGGTGCGAAGCTCGTCATCGCTCGGCTTCAGAAGTCGCCCCCCTCGGCTCACTAGTTCCTCCATGAGCTTCTGACTCGCCTTGCCGCCGGGAGTCGGCGTCGTCCGTACGATCGTGAGTCCGCGAAAGGACAAATCGTGGTCGATGCCGGAGGCGGTGATGGCGGCCTTGAGACGCGCCTGGAAGGAGCGGTACTGCCCCTTCTGGAGAAAGCGGAAGGCGTGATGCCGTTCGCGCTCGCCTTCGTCGGTGAGGGCCAGGCGAATTCTGACGTGCAAGGGGGCATAGCCGCCAGTCGCCATGAAGTCCTTCTCGGTTTGGGCCCGCACGCCTTCGCGCACCGGGTTCTCGATGAGCAAGGCGTCTGCTGTGAGCTCCAGAACCTCGTCTTGCTGATCTTCGTTGTCTTCGATGAGCAGCGTCGAAAGGGGAGCAGATGCCCGCAGATCCTGGAAGCTGCTCCGGACGGCGTCCAATCGGTTCGTATCAACGACTGGGGGCGGAACATCGATGTAGGGCTTGTCGCCGATTTCGACGACGCGTCCATGCTGCCGACAGAGCTGGACGTGTTGAAAGCAAGCCTGAAGAAGCTTGCGCGGCGATGCATGCTGGTACGTCTCGAAGAACTCGGGTCGGAACGGGTAGCCAGCGTAGGGAGGTTGGACCTCGCCCTCATCATAGCTCGCCTCCAGTCGTCCCAAGATGAGTTTGCGCATCAACTCTACGCTCGAACTCGGCTTCATCAACAATGGTGGTTCGAAGCGGTCGGTCATGCTGACGCTCGAACGCTCGCCGAGCAAACGCCACGTCGCCTCGAGCGCAGAGACGACCGTCAGAGTGCGAACCGTCGTGTCTCGCAGTGCGAGCAGTCCGCCGGCCACGCCCTGAATGATCGCGCTCGAACGCACCTGCTGTTCGGTGGGATCTTCCAGGTCGGCCCGAGCGGCGGCGTGATGCTCGGCGACGATTGCGTCCAGCTGATCGAGAGCCAGGACCGTCGGTGCGACCAGCCCCAAGGCCCAAGATAGGCCCGCCACCACCTGGGAAGGGTTCCGCTTGGCGACCTGGAACCCGTGGTGCTCACGCTCGTCTTCGTCAATACCGATCGCTTGGAGCCACTTGTATCCGAGGTCGTTCAGCTCCGTGTGGTCGCAGGCAAAGAGCACGAGCGCACGGATCACGTCTTGATGCTCGAGGGCCGCAGCTCGATGCTCTTTGCGAATCGCGTCCAGGAGCTGATTGGTGGTGACGATCAGACCTGGCGGACGTTGCGCCGGCAGATCGTAGCGCTTGCGCACTCCTTCGCCGTACTTGTCGATGAGTCGAGTCAGCCACTCATCCACTTGCCTTTTGCCATGCCCGTTGGTTTGTTGCAGTGAACGGACGTAGGCTAGGACGATCGTGTCCCAAAAGTCGGCCACGTCGGTCATGTCCGCCAGGACGAAGAATAGGCCGCGCGCGAAGGCGTGAGCTCGGATCGCGCTGAGAAGGTGCGTCTTGCCTGAGCCCGCCGGTCCGACGAGCGGGATGCCCAGGGGCGATGCCGCGTCTCGGCGTTCGCTGAGAGCTTGCATGTGCTCCTTCAGCTCGTCGCGAATACTGACGTGGATCTCGGCTACGTCACGCTGGTGGTCCAACCAGACCTGCTGCACGCGAAGTGCCCAGTCGAAGTCGACCCGACGAAGGGCTCGGAGCATGCCGTCCATCAGCGATTCTCCAGGTAGGCGAGGTGGTGAGGAGTATTGGCCTCGAGAAGTGCGGCCTGATGATCAGCTTCTGTGAGCGAGGCTCGATCGTCGTCCTGATACAGCACCACGGAACCGGTGTCGCGCAGCGCGCGCAGCGCCGCGTCGACTTCGGCCCGCCCGAACGAGGCAAGCTCGACGCGTAAGCTCGCGAGACGAACAGCGCCGCTCGGAGAGCGCTTGGCCAGCTTGCGCAGGGCACTCAGCACGTCCGCGCCGCACGACGGAGAGGTGGGTGTGAGGGCATCCGTCGCCGCCTTGGTCACGGGCATGGAGCGGATCACGTCGGCGAGCGCGATCCCCTGGGTCTTCAGGTTTGGTAGAAGACGGTTGAGCAGTGCTTCGAGCACTTCAGCCCCAACGGGCGAGCGTGACTTGAGCAGATTCACGGGCATCGTTCGCGCGGCCCACTCCCAGGCTTTGTCCGTCGGAACGAGGTGCGTAGCGCGGTTCTTCCCGGTGCGCATTGTGACAAAGCCGCTTTTGAGCAATGGATCTCGCTCCGCGGGGCTCAGCTCGGGCCTAAGGTCGGATACCTTGGGTTCGGCAAGCTCTGGCGTGTTAGCCGTGAGCATCCGCCAAAGAGCCAATGCCTGCTTGGGATTCGGTTCCATGAGTCTTTGCGATTCCTTTGGACTGGAGATGACGTACGACCTTGCGGATCTGCTCGATGACGACAGCGACGTCGTAGTTGATCGCATCGTTGGTAATACGGAGTGTCGTGTAGCCGGCTAAGAGGATCTTGTAGTCGCGGAGACGGTCAGCGTTGTACTTGTGCGGCGTGAAATGGTCGGGCCCGTCGATCTCGATCACCAAGCCCCCGGCCTGCCAGAAGAGATCGACGCTGCATCCGGTGCCCAGAACTGGCATCGGCTGGTTCCAGCTGAACAGTGCTCGAAGTTCTTTGTCGGCATCGAGGTGCTTGGCCAAGTAGCTCTCCACTCGGCTGTTGGGGTGAGGCTTCCCAAAGAAGGGCTCCACCACGACGCTGAGCGGCGGCACAGGCGTAGGTGTAGTGTTGGACGTGGGAGGGGAGGGTACTCGTTCACTCGGAGGCGCGGCTCGGCCTGCGGTTGCGCTGTTCGTGCTTGGTTCCGGGTGGAGCGCAGCCGGACCCTCGACTGGCGCCGCTTCAGGGGGCGCGCTCGCGAGTGCGTCCGCGTCCCAGGCTTCGAAGGAAATCGCGTCGAGCTCGGAGCGCTGCTTCCATGCGCTAGGGGCCAAGAAGACCAGCGGTGCTTCTGCTTGCGCCGCCATCCACGCGAGAGTCTGGCTGAGGACCTGCAAGCGTTCGGTTTGAACATTCGAGTCGAGGATTGCCACCAACAAGATCGGTCGATGGAGGTCGATGGCGAGAGAGAGCTGACGGATCTGTTCCGCACTCGAGATCTTCTCGGACTTCGGGAGCTTTCCGCGCTCGCAGCGGCTCCATACCCGCTTGGCCCAAGACTCCGACACAGGCAGGCCATGCGCTTTCGCGTTGGCAACGATTCGGGTTAGCCCTCGCGGTACTGTGTCGCGTTCGTCGAACCGCGCCGTGGGAGTTGAATACCAGTTGGGCCAAACGGAGAACGCCGCCTTGGCCAGCGCATCGACCACGGCATCGAGTTCAACTTCTAGCTCCGGGGCCTCCGCCCAAGTGATGCTGACGACCGAGTGGACCACCCCGCGGCTCGCGAGCTGCTCAATCAGGCTATTTCGCAGAACAGCGACGTTATCGGAAAACGCCATTCGCACCTGTCCCGCTCGCACCCCATCCAGAAATTGCTGGAGCGAGTCTTGGAACATATGACTAGGGTCGATCCGCACCTTTTCGGGATCAACCCGAATCGCACAGCCGCACTCAGCGGCTCCTCAATGCTCATGTGTCCAAGGTTTCCAATATCATGCGCGCCAGCCACGCTTGATAAGCGGTGGCGCCTCAACGGCTGAAGGACCTGCCTCCGGGCTCGCGTGATGGCGCTTCTTGCAAGGGTCGCCGTTGCTGCCCGCTCCGGTGCGCGCGGCGACCCCAGCGCTCGACGTCGGGTGAGCCGGAGCGTGCCGTTCCGGGGCCAGAGCTAGCGCTCCGCGTCAGTCGGATGCTGTCTACGGATCCCGCACGACCACCGGCGCACTCTCGAGCTGGATCGTGCAGACTCCATCCGAAAGTTCGCACAGCTGCGTTGCGGCATCCCAGCGCTGGACCTCTAGAGGCGCCTCGGTCGGGATCGACACCTCGGCGCTGCTGTCCTCACCGGTCTGACTGTCCGCCCACAGAACCCAAAGTGGAGCGCCTTCCGCGTTGGCGAAAGCGTAGCCTCGGGCGCCACTTGGTAGGTCCAAGTCGAGAGTGCGACCTTCGTCCCAGCGTGCGGTCTCGAGGTGCTCGCTCAGCCAGCCGTAGGCCCGCCCCGTCACCGTGCTCACGGCCAGGGAAGGGGCGTCGAGCTCCGAAAGGTCCTCGTAAAGGCCCATGCCGGCGAACGCGCTGGTCGCGTCGCTGCCGTTCGAGAGCGGAAACCAGTCGATGCCGAAGAAGCCGGCCGCCTTGGCCCAGGTGAAGGCCTTGAGCGCGTAGTTGACGGCGTACTCCGGTCCACTCGCAGTGCCCGTGATCGCTACGTGGCTCGCGCCGTTTTCCGTGACCATGTAGCCCTTGCCGAGGACGCTACGACTGTCGAGCACGGCCTCGAGCTCATCTCGATGGGCAATGAAGCTATCCAAGCCAGCGTCCGAGGCTCCTGCCTCGACCAGGTGTGGATAGTGGTGAAAGCTGACGAGCTCGAAGTAGGCAGCGCCCGTTTCAGGATACTCGTCCGTGACTTGCCCGCCGTCGGGATTGTCGGTGTAGCGAGCGATGGCGTCGAGGAACGTGGAATAGCCAATGCCGCCCGTCATCACGAACGTATTGGGCGCAAACTCGTCGCGCACCTCGGAGGCAATGCGCAGCATGCGAACGTAGTCGAAGATCGACCCGTGGAAGCGAACGAGTTCCTCCTTGGTGGGCGGCTCGGTGGCCCAACGCTGGCTGATCGTCCAGTCTTCGATCCAGTCCGGTTCGTTCCAGATTTCCCAGTATTTGACCCAGGTCGAGTAGGTGCCGAACGTATCCCGCAAGTACGCGGCAAAGTAGTTGTTCGGGTTCACCTCGCCTGGGGCCGACCAGATGGGCTCGTAGAGGTTCTTCGGAATGTAATAGTCCCGCTCCCAGTCAGCGCTGCCGGCTGGAGCGGTCGAGTACTCTTGTCGCATGCCGATCACGAACGCGGCGTGATCGCGCTGGCCGTTTTCCGCATAGTGCATTGCGTCGCCGACTTCGATCTCTGTCCCCCAGTTGAAGAAATGATAGTCGGGATATTTGACCCGGATGCTGGTGACACCGACGTCGCTCGCCAGGTCGCTCAAGATCGCGTCAGTGAAATCCGGATTGGGGTAACCGAGATTGATGCCGAAACGAAAGCCGGACCGGCCGAGACCACTGTCGTCGACGCCGGTGCCGCTGAGATCGTCACCCGGCCTGGAGGTATTGCCGAAGCTCCCGCCGAGGCCACCTGCGCCAGCGCCCGCCGCGCCACCGCTGCCGTCCGTCGCGACGTCTCCGCCCGACCCGCCGCTCGTGTTCGTGTCATCCCCCGAGGACGACCCGCAAGCGACCCCGAGCCCCGCTGCTGCCAAAAGACACGAAACCCCAAGATGCCAGCCTGCCATGCCAGCCGAATCTACCCTTCGCGCGGCGCTCAAAAAAGGCACGCCTATGCGCAGCTCGGTACGGGAGACACGGTCGACGCCCTGCCAACCAAGGACGGCCGTGCCGGCGCGCATCGGTGGATGACGGAGGTGCGAAAACCCCTCACAAGGAGGGGGTTCTTCGGACCGAGCTCGCTCGCCTTGCTCCGCACGGAGAAGCACGCAGTGAGGGAGACCCACCCTAGCCTGAAGGAGAGACCTATTTGTCGAGGATCGACTTGAGCAGGTCACGGAGCCAACGTTGGAGAGGATCGTCGTCGTGTCTGCGATGCCAGACCGCCTGAAGCACGAAGCCGGGAATGGCCATTGGCGGCTCCAGACACACCAGCGCTGGCCGACGTCGGCTTCCGGTGCCCGAGCACGCGGTCGGGTTGCCGAGCGCAGCGGGGATCGTGGTGATGTAGTCGCTCTCGGCTACGATCCGGAGAGCGCTCTCGAAGTACGGCACGCGGATCGCGACGCGTCGATCGAGGCCGCGTTGCGTGAGCGCGCGGCTCACTAGGCTGTCGGCGTCGCCACCGAGGGGATAGACGACCACGTGCTCGAGCGCACAGAAGCGTCGCAGCGTCAGCTTCTGTCGGGCGGCAGGGTGATTGTGGCGCACGATGCTGCGGAAGTGTTCGTGGAGAAGATCCGCGGTCCGCAGCTCCTCCGGCACGCGGCCGACCTTGGGCACGACGAGGAGCTCCAACCGGCCAGCCGCGAGCTGCGAGAAGACGTCGCGCCCTGCGGGTTCGACCTGCACGTCGAGCAGCGGTGCGCGTCGCCTCAGTTTCCCGACGAATTCGTGGACGACCGCCCCGAGCGCGTGCTCGGTCGCGGCCATGCGCACGGTCCCTGTCGCAGTGGCCGGGTCGAACGCGTGCGACGGCCGAAGGAGCCCGCGGATCCCGTCGAGGCTGGCCGTGAGCGGCTCGCGCAAGACTGCGGCGCGAGCCGTGAGCAGCATCTTGCGACCCGCGGGGACAAGCAGCGGATCATCGAACCACTCGCGGAGTTGGCCGAGACTCCGGCTCATCGCCGATTGCGTCACGCCAAGGCGGACTGCCGCACGCGTGACGCTTCGCTCGACCAACAGCCAGTGCAGCGCGAGCAGCAAGTTGAGGTTCATTTGCTCGAGCCGGGGCTCGGAGCGCGCGCGGCTCGTCCTAGAATGACTTGTGAGCATGAATAACTATAGCAACTATGCATTGGAGTAATGTATCCATTGGGCGTAGCCCTCGACCCATGGACTCCGAAGAGGGCGCAAATGCGCGACGCACCAAACGCCGCCGCCACGTCCTGGGATACGCGGCAATCGGCGCGACGCTTGTGCTCTGCACGATGATCGTCCTCGTGCGCGCTGGCTTTCGCTCGCTCGATGTCGCCGCCTACCCGCTGCCTGTGCAGCGGCCGACCACCTGGGAGGAGATCCTCGCGCGACCGCGACCGGTCGCCGTCGAGGTCCTGGTCACCGGCACCGCCTTTGGCGATCGTCTCGTCGTCCTGGACGAGAGCGACCCCAGCATCGAGGAGCTCGGCGACCGTCATGCGCCGAGCACGGTGTCGGCCTACTGGGTGCATCACCCGACCGAAGGCGACTACTTGATTGATGCCGGCCTCGCGAGGGCGTTCACCGGCGAGGGCGGCAACTACACGCGTCTACTGCGACTGATCCTCGCGCTGATTGGTGCCGAAAGCCGCAGCCCGGACGGGGCCGACGTCGCGTCGCAGCTCGGAGCGCGCGGCATCTCGCCGCGAGCCGTGTTCCTCAGCCACCTGCACGGCGACCACACCTCGGGGCTCGTCGACCTCCCCGCTCCGGTGCCCGCGGTGTTCGGGCGAGGCGAAGACACGTTCATGCAAAAGGCGATGATGGGCGACCACCTCGACGGCAGGCCCCTCTTCGCGTTGGACTTCGACGAAGGTCACGCTCTGCCGCCTTTCGAGCGCGTGCTCGATCTGCTTGGCGACGGCTCGATCTGGGCGATCTCGACGCCCGGGCATTCACCGAATCACGTGTCGTACTTGGTCAATGCCCAGTCCGGGCCGGTCCTGATCACCGGTGACGCCTGCGCATACCACGCGCAGTTCGAGCACCGGATCCAGCCCAGCCCCGGCGTCGATGATCAGGAGGCGGCGATCCGCTCGCTCGCGGGTCTTCGCGAGCTCTACGATCGTTTCCCCCAGCTGCAGGTCATGGTCGGACACGAGCCGCCTCGACGCCGCTGAGCTCTGTCCTCCCGGACTCAACCCGGAAGGCGGTGGGGCTCTCGGCGTCTCCTCGACCTGCTCGCCCATGGCGGTTATTGCGAGGCTCACTCGCAGTGAGCCTCGCCTAGCAGCAAGGGCAGCGCCACCTCGCGCAAAAGTGGCCACCCGTAGCCCGAACGGCCCTCACCTCCGCGGGGCCGGGCGGGCGAAGGGAGGATCAGCGCGAGTGGACTTCGCTGTAGGGCCCATGACGGTGGGCTCTGCTCTCCGTGCTACTCGGCCTTGGGCGGGCGTTTGGCGAACTGGAGCTCGTCGTGCGAAATTGCGTCGATCCAACCGGCGCGCGAGCTGGGGAAGGCGTCGACGGAAGGGAAGTACGGCTTGATGTCGAGGATGGGCGTGCCATCGAGCAGGTCGACGCCGCGCACGTGCAGGCAGAGGCCTTCGACGTGCACGAGCTGCACTGCCGAAAGACCAATGGGATTGGGTCGGTCCGGTGAGCGCGTGGCGAACAGACCGCGGCGGACGCGCGGCCCGCGGGGCGGGCGCACGAGTGGCCCCCACGTGCCGCTGCGATGCAGGAAGGTGAGCACCCAGATGCGCTCAATCCCGACCAGATCGCTGAGTGCATCTTCTGGGATCCGTGCCGGATCGAGCTCGAGCACAGCCTCGCTGTCGGAGTCGATGGCGGTGGCTTGTTGCGGCGTGCCGAAGCGGCGCTGATAGGGCGAGGACACCCAGCCAATCGGTGTGAGCGAGAAGGGGCCGCTCGGCCTTTCGCTGTCGTCGTCAGAACCGAGCATGCTGGCTACATAGCCGAACGAACCTGGGCGGGCAGGCACTTCGCCGCTTGTCGGCCGGGAGTGCGGGGCTCGGCATGCTCGGCGGTGGATCCGTCCCGCTTGCCAGCCTGCAGCACCACTGCCGCCGAGCGTCCCTAGCGGCGTCTTTTCTCACCTGGGCTCGCGCTGGCGGTGGTGCTCAGCTCCTCCGCGATGAACGGTGCGCTCGGACGGGTTCGAAGCGAAAGCAGGCACGGCGGAGTCGGCGCGTTCGCGTTCTTGCTCCTTGCGCTGGCCTGCTCGCGCGCGGGCGATCCGAGTCCATCAGAAGGCGCTTCGGGGGGCAGCTCGTCGTCCGGTGGAGCGCCTGCTGTCGGTGGTACGGCCGGCGCCACTGGTGGAGCCGCGAGCGGGGGAGCGGGGGGCGGAGGCGCGCCGAGTACGATTGGTTCCGGCGGCGCACAGTCGGAGACGGCAACTGGAGGGACGCCGCCTGCGGGTTCCGGGGGAGAGCCAGGCGCGGGCGGCACGGCGACGGGCGGACAGGAAAATGACCCAGCCGGTCCAGAGAACACGACCATTTCTTGGGGGACGGACCTGCAGCCGCCCGAGGTCGTCGAAAGCGCGCGCATGTTGGCCACCTCCATCGTGGACCCAGGCGCTGACGACTACCGCGCCCAGGGTGACCAACACCGTTCCTATCATTTCGAGGCGGCCGGCGCGGACGTTCACTATCGGCTGTGCGTTCCCCGCGATTGGGATGGCACGAGCGAACTCCCTCTGGCGATGTTCCTTCACGGAGCGGGAAACGACGAGAGCAGCTACCTCGATCAGAACGGTCAGCAGATGGTCACGCTCGCGGAGGAACACGACTATGTGCTCGTTTCTCCCCTCGGCTACGAAGGCGCTTACGGCAGCTACCTTCGCCTGCCCGCCGTGTTCGGAGAGCTTGCTGCTGCAGAAGAGCAAGTGGCGGCAGCCAAGACACCCGACGCCGAAACCCTGCAGCGTTTGAGCGAGCAGGATGTCATCAACGTGCTCGAGATCGTGCTTTTGGAGTACCCGATACAGCGGGGCCGTGTGTACCTCATGGGGCATTCCATGGGCAGCGGTGGCACCTGGTACATCGGCGGAAAGTATTCGTTCTACTGGGACGCCATTGCACCGATGTCGGGGCCCTTCGTTCAGGAGAGTGTCTATCCCTGGGAGCGCATGATGGACGTGCCGATGCTCGTCACCGAAGGAACCAACACGGCCAGCGTGGACGGGAGTCACGTCCTGCGCGACTGGCTGGAGACGGGAGGCTACCCGAGTGAGTACTTGGAGGTCGACGCCGATCACGCCGGCATGGTTCCCCTCGTGCTCCCCGACGTGTTCGACTTTTTCGATCGAATGAACGAGTGAGGATCGACCATGCGCCAGCGCTTGGCCCCGTAGGTCCTGCTTCTGAGTGGAGTTGCCACTGCCTCGGCCTGCGGGGGCACGGCGGTGACCTCGGGAGGCGACGAGGCGGGCTCCGGCGGGACAGGGGGGCGATGCTCAGGCGATCGCGCGGGTGCCGGGCGGTGCAGGCGTCCTCCTACTCGAGCGTCATCTCTTCCCAGCAGCGCTTGAACTTGTGCCCGTCGGTCGCGGTGTGCGTGAAGCAGACGTCGCCGAACGATTCCATCGTCGACGCGATCCAATTGGCCTTGTCGGAGTTCATGCGCACCGCGTACTGCGCCTCGCCGTCCTCCGTGCAGGTCTGCGAGCTCTCCCCGCCAGTTTCATAGGTTTCTGCCCCCACATGCAGGCCCACGACCACATCACGCGGGAAGCCGCCTTGCGTCACGCTCTTGATGTAGGGGCCACCTGAATCGCCCGCGCACGTTCGGCGCGCCCCCCCCAGGTCCCAGAAGTAGTGCTTGCGACACTCCTCGATGTTGATGGGCATGGTGCGGAGGTCGCCGCTACCCGCACCGGAAAAAGACTCGGCCCCTGCGCCATAGAGATTGCTGCGATCGATTTGGTCACAGCTTCCCATGCTGAGCCGGAGGTAGTCGCCGATGCCCGTGGACGTCCAGCGTCTCGCCGAGGTGCGTCGCACCAGCGCAATGTCGCTCTCCCAGTCGTAGCCGCCTGCATACGTGCTCTTGACGAAGACATCGACCTCTTCATTGGTTGCGGTGATGTCACTGGTCTTTCCTGCGGCCAGATCCGGATCGAAGTAGCGCACGGTCATCTGGACCCTGCCCGACTTGGCCCTGCCGAGGGGTTTCTCGAAGCAGTGTGCTGCCGTGATGAGGTAGCGCGGACCGATCATCGCGCCGGTGCAGAAGCCGTCGTCCCCCGATTGGACGATGTTGAGGCTCACGACGCCTCGCTTCTGCACTAGGGTGGGGCTGTTCTTGATTGCGGCGACGTGAGTCGCGACGTCTTGCTCCTCGTTCCCAGCCTGGTCGACGCTTTCGAGCGCGCAACCGGAAGCCAGCGCAGCAGCGGCCAGGCCCCACGTCATCGCGCGACCCCGCATCAAGTACCCATTTGGCTTCGAACCTGTTCCCATGGTGTCGTCTCCCGGACCGCAACCGTCGACTGGAGCGAGACCGATGTCAAACGGTGCTCCGGTTGCCGTCCTTCGTGAGCGGCACCCCTACGGCTCCCGCACGAAGACCGGCGCGCTCTCGAGCTGGTCCGTGCAGGCACATCCGAGTGCTCGTACGGAGTGCCTCCACCCAGCGGAGTCCGAGTGGTGGACGACGCGAGTCGGAACCGGTCCCCAGGTTGGCACGTCGCTCAACGCGACTTCACTTCACGGTATGTCCGCGGAGAGGACTTCCCACTCGGCGTCCTGGCAGTAGGAGCAGCCGGCGCCGACGAGCCGGCCCTTGCCGGTGGCCGTTTCGTCGTCCTTGAGCCACCAGTTGAGCCAGGCGAGGTGGATCCGGGTGAAGTCGCCGCCGGCCGGCGTGAAGAGATCGCCGCCGTGGCCGAGGTTCTTGCTGAACCACAGGACCGGCACGTCGAGCTGACTGATCCGGTCATACCCCTCCTTGCCTCCATCGTAGGCGACTTCTTCCGGCCCACCCTCGATGAACAAGACCGGCGTGTGGACGGCGTCGTAGAAGACCTCCGGAATATCCGCCATGCCGCTACTCGTGACTCCCCAAGTGACGATGCGCGGATCGGTGACCGTGCCCTGCGCCATGAGGCCACCGCACGAGAACCCGTTCGAGGCGATCTTCGTCGCCTCGAGACTTTGGTAGTACGCGCTGCACGGCTTTGCGTTCTCGGCGATGGCCCAGTCGAGGTAGGCGATCAGCGGCGCGCCCATGGCCGCGAGGTTCGTTTTATCCATGGTGCGACTGCCTTCTCCGTTCGGCGCGCCGTCCGCCACCACGAAATAGCCGTGCGAGGCGAGCTCGGTCATGGCCGTGGCGTTCGCGAGCCCATCGCGGGAGCAGGCTCCCTGCCCCCAGACGACAATGGGGTACTTCTCGCCAGTGCCCAGGTCAGCCGGTCGAAAGATCGTCCCCTCGTTGATGCCGGGGTCGGAGTTTGTCTCGACGACGACCTCGTGGGGGCCAGTCCCTGCCCGATTGCTGCCCGCACTTTCGGAGGGTGTGCAACTGCCGGTGAAGGCGCCGCCGGTGCCGCTCGCATCGCCGCCCGAGCCAGCGCCGCCGCCGGTGCTGCCCGCATCACCGCCCGAGCCAGCATCGCCACCCGTCGAGGCTTCTCCGCCACTACCACTCGCGGACGCGCCGCCCGCTTGTGTCGTGCCGCCCGAGCTCGCGCCCCCGGAAGCGGCTTGTGCACCGCCGCTCGAGAACGCACCGTCCCCAGATGCAGCACCGCCACTCGCGGCATGGCTGTCCTGCCCTGACGTGGATGAGCAGGCGGCGACAACAAGCGCCCAGGTGGACAACCCGAGCTTCACGAGAGTCACGTTCCTCATACGCGGCGACTGTGAGCCATTTCTGAGTCCTTGGGTGCATGAAAGCGGTACCGCCGGCCCCGTGGGATGACTTCATCTTCACAAAACAGGGGCCACAAATCTCCTCTGCCGTCTGGAACTTTGCTGCGCCGGTGTGTGCTGGCCATCGCGCGCGCCGGCTCGTTCCTCTGATGCACCACGTTTTCGGACATGAGTGAATGCTGAGGTGAGAATTCGGACAATGGTGGCGCTTCCTCGATCCGTAACGGAAACGACTCCGACATGCTCTCCGCCAAGTCACCGACTCTGGAAGAAGACTGGGAGGACCATGGCCGCCGACAATGCCCCGCGAAGCTCCTTTCGGAGCGCCCTCCTGGCAGCCGTTACGCTTGCCGCGTGCACCGCTGAGCTGCACCGCCGCCCCGATCGCGGGCCTTCCCAAGTTGCCACAGATGGCACTCAGAGCACCGACGGCACCATGGCTCCCGGACCGCCCGCGGGAACACCCCCGGACGAGATCTTGGAGGCCGAACAGGGTGGTCGCTTTGGTCTGGCCGCTCGCATGAGCAAGTTCGAGTATCAGAACAGCATCCAGGATGTGCTGGGAGTCGAGCTTTTGCCGGAGGAACTCGACGCCCGGCAGGGCGGAATTCCCGACGACACGGGCGATGGCGTGTTCAAGCACCTCGCGGACAATCAGACCAGTGTCGAGCAGCACGCGCTCGCTTACTTCCAGGTCGCCGAAGCCGTTGCCGCCCGCACCGATCTCCCGGCGCTCCATGAGCAAATGGGGATCTGCGAAGTCGCCGGGAATGCTTGTGGAGGCGCGTTCGTGCAGGCCGTGGGTCGACGCTTGTACCGCCGTCCGCTCGATGAGCGTGAACAGACCGCGCTCTTGACGGTGTATCAGTCTGGCGTCAGCGAGGGACTCGATCACGCTAGCGCCGCGCGCTGGACCCTGACGGCTCTCTTGCAGACGCCGCAGTTTCTCTTTCGCACGGAGAATGAGCTTCAGGGCACGCCCCTCGAGGCCCGCGACCTGAATGGCTACGAGCTCGCCGCACGCCTGGCTGCATTCCTCTGGGTCAGCGTGCCGGACGAAGCATTGCTCGAGGTGGCCGCTGACGACAGTCTTCTCCAGGACGACGTCCTCGAGACCCAGTTGGCGCGCATGCTGGCCGATCCCAAGGCGCGTCGCCTCACGGAGGTCTTCGCCGTCGACTTCAGTCGGGCGCGCTTTTCTTCCTATGAGGGGGCCACCGATGCGGACCGCCAGGCACTCAACGAATCCATCATCGCCACCTTTCAAGATCATTTCTGGGAGCAAGGCGGCGGCATCTCTGACCTCTTCACCACGACGCGCTTCGTGGTCAATTCCACGGTGGCGGAACTCCTGGGTGTCGATGTGGAGGGCCCGGGCCTAGAGGTCGTGGATGTGTCGGCACTTCCGCACCGCGTGGGCCTCATGTCCCATCCCGCAATGATCGCGGGCATGGGCGACCTAGCCGTTGGATCCTTCGTCAACCGCGGAAAGTATCTGATGGAGCGGCTGCTCTGTGAGCACCCCATCGCGTTCCCGGCGGACATCGCGACGGCGATCGACGAGTTCAACACGATGACGGCCGGGCTCAGCGAGCGAGAACGCGCCGAGCTTCGCATGGAACGCGCGTCCTGCTGGAACTGTCACCAGCAGTTCGAGCCGCTGGCCTTCGGATTCGCTCGCTTCGACGGAGCAGGGCGCTACGTGGGCGAGATCGACGCCGACGGCAAGCCGCTGCCTCTCGACGGGTGGGTGCCGACCGGAGAAAAGGACCTGCCGGCGTACGAAGATGTCGCCAGCTACATGCAGATTCTCGCGACGAACCAGGTCATCCAGACGTGCATGACCGAGCATTTCCTCGACTTTGCCACCTCACGGATCTCGGACTTCGCGGGTAAGTCAGAGGCTGAGCGGGTCGGGGCCGAATATCAGCTCACGCCGGGCTCTCTCACGGACATGGTCCGCGCCGTCGCGACGAGCCAGCTCTTCAGAACGATCCTCACCTCCGAAAGGACCCAGCAATGAGAAAGGTTCTCTCTCGACGCACTCTGCTCAGGGGTGCTGGCGGCGTCGCCATCAGTCTGCCCTTTCTGGAGGAAATGCAGCCCCGCGTTGCGCTGGCGCAGGCAAGTGGTGAGTCGCCGATGAGGCTCATCACGATGTTCTTCGGCTTGGGAATGGACCGGAACGAGGCCGTCAAGCAGTTCCAGGGACCGCTCGAGCCCTACGCGCCACTGGCTGGTAAGATGGCGTTCTTCACCAATTTGGAGGCGAATCAAGCGCACGATTTCGGCTCGGGCGAGCCGCACTTCAAGATGGGTGACGTCGTCTTCGTCGGCGACCCGCAGAAGCGCGAGTACGAGGCTTCCGGCCCCTCTCTGGAGCAGCTCGTTCGACGGGAGCTGCATCCCGACGGCGTCCCGACTCTCATCGGTTCCAAGTCGATGGGCATGTGGTTCCGCACTGGCTCCGTTTCTCAGTATACGCGCCACTGGAATCACGATGGCAGTCCTGGTGAGCGGCCCGAGCGCCGCCCGACTCGCATCTTCGAGCAGCTGTTCGGCGGTGTGATGACGACCGATCCCGGTACGGGCGAGCCCGATCCAGAGGCTGTCATCCAAAACCACATGCGGCGCAGCGTCTTGGATGCCGTCGTCGGCGAATACAAGCACTTCACGGGCGACGCTTCCCCGCTCGGTGCCGCATCGAAAGCCAAGCTCGAGGTGCATCTCGACAACATCCGCAACGTCGAGCAGCGCCTCGCGCCCATCGAAATGGCCGTCGAGGGCGGCATCGCCCAGGAATGCGGCATCCCGGACGCTTCGACCATCGTCGATCCGGGCACCGACATCCCCTATGAGCTCGAGCAAGGGGGCTCTGGTGGCAGTGCTCCCATCATCCCGCACGAGGACTTCTTGGCTGCGTTCGAAATACAGGGAGAGCTCATGGCCTTGGCGCTGCGCTGCGACATTCTCCGCTTCGGCAGCATGCTCTTCGTGGGTTCGGGTGGGCACGTGGGCCTACGCGGCACCTACAGCGCCTTGGGCGATAGCGTGAACTTCACCGCGGATCTTCCCGGAACGAGTCCTCACGACGCCTACTTTCACAACAACCGGTGGGACAAGTGCCGCCTCCATGCCCACTACTGCCAGAAGGCCCTGGCGAGTGCCCTCCTTTCGATGGATGACCCGAGCTACCTCGAGGCGAACGGCAAAACCGTCCTCGACAACACGCTGGTCGTGGTCGGAACCGACTACGGCGGCGGTGGTAACTCGACGGGGCACATTCCGTCGGGTCTCGTTCACGCGGTTGCTGGCGGTCACGGCCACTTCCGACCTGGCTTCAACGACAGCGTCTACAACATCATCGACCTCTACGACACGGTCTTGAAGCCCTACGGCATCTCCTCGGGCATGGGCCAGGGGCGGCACGCCACCTACCGCCATACGCCCAAAGAGATCACGAGCCTGCTCGCCTAGAGCGCCGGTCAGTTCGCCGTGCTCCACGTGGGGAGTGGCTGGCTGTCGGAGTCGATGGCTGCGGTCTGTTGCGGCGTACCGAAGCGCGCGGGCCTCGGCAGCGTGCTTTCAGCGCCCTCTTAGCAGGGTGCTGAAGAAAGCACCCTGCCGACGAGAACCACCGTGCCCGCGCGGAGAAGTGGCTAGCGAAGGTGCGAAAACCCCTCACAAGGAGGGGGTTCGTCGCACCGATCTCGCTCGACTTGTCCGCGCGGAGAAGCACGCAGGGTGCCCGCA
>Ga0315910_10000376_pt1 | contig 45444 bp, 33 predicted proteins | sample EdamamesoilMG_FD_204470 | JGI IMG/M metagenome (GOLD analysis project Ga0315910, IMG submission 204470) | Garden soil microbial communities collected in Santa Monica, California, United States - Edamame soil | ecosystem: Environmental > Terrestrial > Soil > Garden | place: USA: California...
CAGTGACTACCGCCTGACGTCAAGCCGAAACTTGTTTCGGGGAGAACCAGCTATTCGCAGGTTTGGTTAGTCTTTTGCTCCAAACCACAGCTCATCTCACACCTTTGCAACGGTGACGAGTTCGGCCCTCCACGAGGTGTTACGCTCGCTTCAGCCTGGCCATGGTTAGATCACCTGCATTCGGGTCTGCCATGCAAGACTTCAACGCGCCATTCGCACTCGCTTTCGCTACGGCTACAAGCGTTTCGCTTTTAGCCTCGCCATGCACGGCAACTCGCCGGATCATTATGCAAGAGGTACGCCGTCAGGCATTGCAGCCGAAGCTGCCATAGCCCTCCGACCGCTCGTAGGTGCACAGTTTCAGGTACTATTTCACTCCCCTTGCCGGGGTTCTTTTCACTCTTCGCTCGCGCTACTATACGCTACCGGTCGTTGAGGAGTACTTAGCCTTAGGAGGTGGTCCTCCCGGATTCACGGCGGGTTTCACGTGACCGCCGATACTCGGGGTATAGATCAGGAGAAAGCCGGCTTTCGCATACGGGGCTGTCACCCTCTTTGACTGCACTTTCCAGAGCACTCTGCTAGCCAGCTCCTTGGTAACTCCTGCGCCAAACGACAATTTGACGTCACTACGCCCCACGACTCCAAAGACGCAACGGTTGTCGCCTTGAACGCCTTTGGTTTAGGCTGATTCCCGTTCGCTCGCCGCTACTAGGGAAGTCGAGGTTTCTTTCTATTCCTGCAGGTACTGAGATGTTTCAGTTCCCTGCGTCAGCAGTCGTTGCCTATGTATTCAGCAACGACTTCCAAGGTATTGCCTTGGAGCGTTTCCGCATTCGGGGATCCCCGGTTGAGCTTGCTCGCAGCAAACCGAGGCTTATCGCAGCCGTGCCACGCCCTTCATCGCCTCTCAACGCCAGAGCATCCACTATGCACCCTATTGAGCTTGACCACACTTTTCTGATTCATTTCAGACGCTCGAGTACTTTCAAACACTCATGCGAAGGAGATCTTGGTTCATACTTGTGCCACTCATGAATTGTCAAAGAACGATCTTGTGATATGTGGTGGAGGCGACAGGATTCGAACCCGCGACCCTCAGCTTGCAAAGCTGGCGCTCTACCAACTGAGCTACGCCCCCAGCAGTTCGTGAAGAACGCGGAGCGATGCGGGGTCGGAATCAAGCCAAGACCGCTCGCACGGTGGTGCACCCGAGTGGACTCGAACCACTCACCTCGCGCTTATCAGGCGCGTGCTCTAACCAACTGAGCTACGGGTGCAATCAGCGTGTCGACCCAATCCAGCAGCTCTCGCCGCTAGAAGAACAGGAAAAGCCTGACCAGTGAGCGCTATCGATAGTGCTTACGCCGCAAAACGGCGCAGCCCTGGTTTCATCCTTAGAAAGGAGGTGATCCAGCCACAGGTTCCCCTACGGCTACCTTGTTACGACTTAGTCCCAATCACCGGCCTTACCGTGGGCGCCTCCCTCCTTGCGGTTAGGTAAGCGACTTCAGGCACTGCCAGCTTTCGTGACTTGACGGGCGGTGTGTACAAGGCCCAGGAACATATTCACCGCGGCGTAGCTGATCCGCGATTACTAGCGATTCCATCTTCATGGAGGCGAGTTGCAGCCTCCAATCTGAACTGGGGTCGGCTTTCTGAGTTTTGCTCTACCTTGCGGCTTAGCATCCCTTTGTACCGACCATTGTAGCACGTGTGTAGCCCCGGACATAAAGGCCATGATGACTTGACGTCGTCCCCACCTTCCTCCGTTTTCACAACGGCAGTCTCTCTAGAGTCCCCGGCCGAACCGTTGGCAACTAGAGACAAGGGTTTCGCTCGTTGAGGGACTTAACCCGACATCTCACGACACGAGCTGACGACAGCCATGCAACACCTGTCCACGTTTCACCCTTGCGGGTAGGGTATCCAGCTTTCACCGGACCCATCCGTGGATTTCAAACCCGGGTAAGGTTCTTCGCGTTGCTTCGAATTGAACCACATGCTCCACCGCTTGTGTGAGCCCCCGTCAATTCCTTTGAGTTTTAGCCTTGCGACCGTACTCCCCAGGCGGGGCACTTAACACATTAGCTTCGGCAAAGAAGGTATCGATGCCTCCTCTACCCAGTGCCCATCGTTTACAGCTAGGACTACCAGGGTATCTAATCCTGTTTGCTCCCCTAGCTTTCGCGCCTCAGTGTCAGGAACGGGCCAGAGAGTCGCTTTCGCCACCGGCGTTCCTCCCGATATCTACGCATTTCACCGCTACACCGGGAATTCCACTCTCCCCTCCCGCCCTCCAGCTTTGCAGTCCGAGAGACAGTTCCATGGGTGAGCCATGGGATTTCATCCCTCGCTTACAAAACCACCTACGCGCGCTTTATGCCCAGTAATTCCGAGCAACGCTAGCCACCTTCGTCTTACCGCGGCTGCTGGCACGAAGTTAGCCGTGGCTTCCTTTCACGCCTTTGTCAGGGCGCAGAGTATTAATCTGCGCAGTTTCATAACGTGTGACAGCAGTTTACGACCCGAAGGCCTTCATCCTGCACGCGGCGTCGCTCCGTCAGGGTTGCCCCCATTGCGGAAGATCCTCGACTGCAGCCTCCCGTAGGAGTCTGGGCAGTGTCCCAGTCCCAGTGCGGCCGACCAACCTCTCAGTCCGGCTACCCGTCTTCGCCTTGGTGAGCCGTTACCTCACCAACTAGCTGATAGGCCATCGACTTCTCCCTGGGCGGCAGGCCTTGCGGTCCCCGCCGTTTACCATTGCTGGACTATCCGGTATTAGCACCCGTTTCCAGGTGTTATTCCGGTCCCTGGGGCAAATGATCGATGTATTACTCGCCCTTTCGCCACTGAATTGCAACCTTGCGGCCACAATCCCGTTCGACTTGCATGCCTAATCCACGCCGCCAGCGTTCGCTCTGAGCCAGGATCAAACTCGTCAAAGATTTCTTTGTGAATTTGATACTGATAATGATCTTGAAGCGCCTCCCACTCGAAAGCGGAAGGCGCCTGGTCGCTGCGCAGCTCGGCACGACGAAGTCGTGGAGCTGCGCTGCTTTTCAGCGCTCAAAGGTCAGGCTTTCCTGTTTTGTCAAAGATCTTGGCGCGGTCGTTTCCAACCGCCCCACCCCTTTCCCGGGGTGGTTCCTCGCAAGCGGCGACTCGGAGTCGCGTCGAGAGCGTGCTCTCGATGCGCAACTCCCGTCACTTGCGGGGCGGGGGACTTTACGGGTCGAGTCGCCGGAATCAAGAAGCCGCTCAGTTTTTTTTGCCCCGGTGCTCCCCGAGGGACGGTTCGGACACCGATCTCTAGCGGGCTCCCCCCTCATCGAGGGGGCGCAAGTTCCGGTGGCTCCATCGTTTAGCGACCCGTTCCGTTCGCGCCGGTATCGGTGAACTCGTCCCTGGTACTCAAGCGGCACTTCGCGGCGAGTCGGAGCAGCTTCCCCAGGTACCGCGGCCGTTCCGCCCGCTGGCGATGCCTCTTGTCGTTGAACCGTGCACTCGACACGTGTTGGCCAACTCGGCGATCGCGCTCCTTCCGCGGCAGATCTAGGCAAACGCGACCTTTCCTCAACGGGCTTTGGATCGTTCCGTTTTCCACGCCAAACGTCGAGACCGAGCATTGTTCGACCAGCCCCCCGTTTCTCTTTCTCTCTCTCCGCTCTCTCTCTCCGCTCTCTCTCTCCGCTCTCTCTCTCCGCTCTCTCTCTCCGCTCTCTCTCTCCGCTCTCTCTCTCCGCTCTCTCTCTCTCTCTCCGCTCTCTTCGCAGGCTTCCCTACCTCTTTCCTCTTTTGCTCCTTTTCCTCTTTTCCTTCCCTCGATCCCCCTCGCGCTCGCGACCTCTGCGAGTGACTCCACCCTCTGCCTCTAGCTGCTTGGAGGAAACCCGAGCTTGACCGGGTTTCGGCTCTCGAGCGGTCGATCGATGGTTCGCGGCGCACCCTCGCGACGTGCGTCCGGCTGTTTGGCTGTCTCGGCCGGGCAAACCCGTCGCCTCGGACAAGTCGTCATCCAGTGCGGGAGCGCTCCGAGCTCGCAGTCAAGGTCCTTACGACGCAACTCAATCGCGCCACCGGTGTCGGCTCATTCACGATCGTCGGCCAGGCGAGGCGCGCGACCAACGTCTGGATCGACGCCGCTCGCTGGTGCGCCTGCGGCCTCGCGATCACGCGGATGACCGCCACGTTCGAGCGCCAAGGCTCCGAACGACTGCGTGACCACGTGATCGAGGCCGCCACGAACTCGATCCGAGTCCAAGCCGCGACCGTCGGAATCACCCGATCTCGACTCGCCGAACTGGTGCCCGCTCCCCCACCTTCGAGTTCCGGTCGATCACCGCCACCGCCGCTCTCGCGCCGCCTTCGCCTTCGCCTTCGCCTTCGCCTTCGCCTTCGCCTTCGCCTTCGCCTTCGCCTTCGCCCGCCCCGCTGCCCGCCCCGCTGCCCGCCCCGCTGCCCGCCCCGCTGCTCGCTCCGCTGCCCGCCCCGCTGCTCGCCCCGCTGCTCACTCCGCTGCTCGGCCCGCCACCCGCGCCGCGTCGCTCTCCGCCGTTCCCTCCGCTGCCGCTCTGAACTTCGTCCACGCGCGCTCGAAGTTCTCCTCTGGTCGGCACGCGGCTCGAGCCCTGTTCCAGCGGATCCTCCTCGGGGAACAAGTGCTTCGCGACGGACTGGCGAGCTCACTGCGCCCCAAAGTCGCGCGTCGATCGACCGACTTCCTCGGCACCTTCCGCGTCGCAGCGAGCGCACTGCCTCCACCGTCAGCGTCGTCTCGCCCGCACGCTGCGATCCAGCGCACATCGCACGAGCTGCGCCGTGCCCCCGCTCGCCGCCTTCCAAGCGCTCGGAAGCACGACACCACGCGAGCGCCCGCCCGCGCGCTCTGTTCGGATCGGCACGGTCGGAATCGCGGACTGCGCACCGCAGCGCGCGTCACCGTGTCGGAATCGCGCCACGTTTTTCCGCCACCTCCGTCGGGAGTGCGCGTCACCGACACGTTTTTCGACCTGTCTGAAGTCCTTGGAACGGCTGCTGCAAGCAGCGTCGATCGCCTGGCCAGGCTCGTCTTCGTCCCGTCTCGCGAGGGACGGGCGTCCCGATTCACGAAGAAGGAGAGCCCGATGAAGTTCACTCGGAACCCGAGGAAGTGGCTCCACGCGCTCGTCGCGTCGGCGATGGTGGCACTCGTCGCCGGACCGATGATCGCGCAGGAGACGAAACCGAAACTGGAACCCGTGAAGCCGGAGAGCGCGGAGAAGATCGCCAAGATCGGCGAGGCCGCGCCGCTCTTCACGTTGAAGGACGTGGACGACAAGGAGCACTCGCTCGCCGACCTCAAGGGCAAGATCGTGGTGCTCGAGTGGTTCAACCCCGACTGCCCGGTCGTCCGCATGCACTACAAGGCGAAGACGTTCCAGGCGCTGCGCGAGAAGTTCAAGGACAAGGACGTCGTCTTCCTCGCGATCAACAGCGCGCCTCCGGCCACGAAACCCGGCACCATCGAGCGCAACCGCGAGGTGATCGCCGAGCGCAAGCTCCCCGACATCCTCCTCCTCGATCGCGACGGCAAGGTCGCGAAGGGCTACGGCGCGAAGGTGACGCCGACGATGTGCGTCGTCGACATGGACGGCCGCCTCGCCTATCGCGGCGCCATCGACGACGGCAACACCGAGGCGCCGGGCAAGGTCAACTACGTCGAGCTCGCCGTGACGAGCCTGCTCTCGAAGCAGCCGGTCGCGACGCCTGAGACGACGGCCTACGGCTGCCCGATCCAACTCTGATCACTCGATCCACTCCTGACGCGACACCCGGGAGCATCGAGGCCCTCCGACGTGCACGAGCGCGTCGGAGGGCGTCTCCATGTCCGATTCAGGTTCGTTCGAGCCCCTCGTCAATCATCTGCTCGGCCCACTCGGGCAGCGGCGGGCAGCGCTTGAAGACGTCGCGCCGCGCGCGATGGAGGCACTCCATCGCCTCGTAGAACGGCAGGTGGTCCAGCCGTCTGCCGCGGGCGCCGGCGTACGTCGACTGGAACCGCTCGGCCAGGTCGTCGAACGCGCGCAACGAACCGCTCCGCTTCAGCCCGAGGCGCCGCAGCGACACCGGGAACCACGCCACGTCGCGCGCCGGATCGGCCGTGTCGACTTCGTCGAGGTCGATCGTCGTCGTGCGCGACCCGCTGAAGATCACGTGCTCCGGCATGCAGCTCCCGTGGACCGCGCGATGGTCGCCCGCGTCGCTCGGCGGCATCGCCGCCTCGAGCCGCTGCGCGAGTCGCCGGCTCTTCTCGCCCAACCCGCCGCCGAACTCCTCGATGCGCTCCGTCCAGCGGCCGATCCGTTCGCGCGCGGCGGCGACGTCGTCGATGCGCCCGAGCCGCGGCGCCTCGTCGTGGAAGCGCGCGAGCCAGACGCCGCACCGCTCCGCGGCGCCGATCCGCTCGCGAACCGGTGCGTCGAGCAGGAGGTCGAGCGCCGACTCGCCCTCCACCTTCTCCTCGAGCAGCACGTTCGCGCGGTCCACGTAGAGGAGCGGCTGCGGGATCGAGTAGAGCGCCCACGGGCCGAAGCCCGCCTGCACCATCGCGACCATCGCGTCGAACATCGGCGCGCGCCCGTCGGCGTGGACCTTGCCGATCAGCCCGTGCCACCCGCCGCTCGTACGGACGGCGATGTCGAAGGTGCAGCGGCGCCGATGGGTCTTGAGCGATGGACCCGGACCTCCTCCGGCCGCCCCCAGCCGAGCTCGCCCTGGCACAGTTTCTCGAGCGAGGCGCGGAACGCCTCCTCCTCCAGCACGGCCGTGGATCGCGCGACGGTGGCGCGCGCGTCGCCTCGGTCGGATTTCAGCATCCGCAGGCCGTGGCGCTGGGCCACGTCGAGCAGCGCGCGCGGCGGCGTCGTGTGGGGGATGCGGACGGCGCCGACGCCGTTGGCCGCCATGAGCGAGAAGTCGCGCTCGACCTTCGCGAGGTCGTGGCACTCCGCCCCGTCGGCCCGCGGCTCGAACGCGGAGGGGCTCGCACCCGACGCGGCACGACGCGGCCGCGCGCGGCGCAACAGCCGCGATCAGCGGGCGCAACCGGCGGCGCTGGAGCCGCCTGGACGGAGGAAGAGGCGGCCCCACCCGGGCCTGCCCTTCGGAAGCGGAAGTGTCCCGCGTCCTCCCGACACGCGTCGGACGCCGACCTTCTCCAGGCTCGCGGATCGATCCATGGCACGACTCCGGATCGAACGCAGAGGCACGACCACGCGCCGGCTCACCGCACGGCGCAACGTCGGATCCCATCTCCCGCCGCGGTCGCGGAAAGGCGTCGCCGCAGCACTTCCGCTGGCGCAACTTGGGGGCCGGCGCGCGGCACGTCGACGTGGCGCTCGCTTCGCCGAATCTCGATGCGCGGCCACACGTCCGGCCGCGTCGCGCGGTCCGAACCGACGGAGCGGCGCGCCAGCGAGCGGCTAGCGACCTGCCGTGCCGGCGGCCAGGATCAGAGCTGCTTCCAGAAGTGGATGCGCGCCCCGCCGCTCGTCGAGGCGATGTCGAGCCCTTCGGAGCTGTAGGAGATCTGCACGGTGCCGCTGACCTCGAGGTCGTCCTTCGGCCCGGCGGCATCCTCGCCCCACACCAGCAGGGCGCCGTAGAGCTCCTTGTAGCCGCCGCCGCCCTTGAACGAGACGTTGCCGCGAACCAGGATCACGCCCGCGAAGGTGAAGCGGCCGCTGATCTCGAGGTCGCCGTCGACGATCAGGACGCCGGCGCCGGTGGTCGTGCCGTGGAAATTGACGTTGCCGGTCGCGTGGGTGACGATGCCGACGCGATTCGCGTAGTCGCCGATCAGGTCGCTGCCGCTGTAGCTCGTCATCGGCGCGGTCCATTGCGTCGCGGCCAGCGGCGCCAGCATCGCGCGGTAGTCGTCGTAGACGAGCACGCCCGTCGTGCCGATGGCCGGATTGGGCAGGTTGCCGATGATCTTCGTCTTCTGGTTGCCGGCGACCTGGTCGATCACGTGCTGCGGGTCGCCGTTCACGCCGACCGCGGGCCGCGCCGGGTCGCTGCCGTTCCCTCCGCCGACCGTCCGGTCGTTGCCCGACAACTCGAACGCCGAGCCGTTGAGGTCGATCGTCGCGGCGGGATCGTCGATGTAGATGCCCTGGTCGAACGCGAAGTCGAAGTCGATCACCTCGGCCAGCACGTCGGTCGTCGCGTGGAACGACTGCACCGCCGCGTCCGACTCGCCGCCGACCGGGAGCGCGTTGAGCCAGCCCTCGGAGCGCAGCGCGTAGAAGGCCTCCTCGTCAGGATCGTCGATCACCCCGTCGGAGTCGTTGTCGGCGCCGTCGGTCCCCCACGGCGTCGCCGTCACGTGCGCCGTGCCGCCGTTCGACGGGAGGTCGTAGGTGCCGCTCAGCGTCTTCGCCGTGTCGAGCCGGTAGAGCGCATCCTGCGCGCCGCTGGTCGAGATCGCTCCGGTCGACTCGCGCGCCACGCCTTGCTCGAGTTCGCGATGGTGGCGGACCGCCGTGGTGAGCAGCGCGCCCACCGTCAGCACCAGCGGGATCATCGCGAGGAGCGCGAGCGTGCTGATCGCTCCGCGCGTGCGCCGGCCTCGACGCCGCTGGTTCAGCGGGTCCAGGGGATTCAGCTCGTCTTGCGGGTTCAGCGTCGGACTCATGGTTCCACCTCGGCGGCTGCGCCGCACGACTCAGGGATTCCGCAGGACCAGCGAGCGCACGAGCGTGCAAGGACGCCGCCCCGCCGCGCGGTCCACCACGACGATCGTCACGGTCAGCCGGCTGCCCGTGCGCACGAACGAGAGACTCTCGATGCTGCCGCAAAGCGGGACGACAGCACCGCTCTGGAGGAGGACGAGATCGCTTTCGCCGGCGGGTCCGCTGGGTTGGAGCGCCAGCGCCATCGGCAACGCGGGCGGCGCCGGGTCGTAGACCGGCCCGGCCGGACCGTTCGAGACCATGCGCCGGAAGACGACCCGGTCGTACGGGACGCCGTCCAGCATCGGCTGGGGCACGCCGCCGCCGGCAGGGATCGCCTCGAGCGTCGATCGTCCGGCCATGGCGACGCAGCGCTTCACCGCGTCGTGCGCGCTGCGGGCGCGGCGCTCCGCCTCCGACGTGCGCAGCGCATCGTGCGCGAGCCCCGTGGAGCTCCGCGCCGCGACGACGCCGCCGAGCAGCAGCAGCGCCAGCACGACCGCGCTGACGAGCAGCTCGATCACGGTGAATCCGGCGCGGCGCCTCATGGGTTCGCTCCGAGGCGGGAGATGAGGATGCGCCGCGTCATCCGCTGCGTCCCGAAGCTGCCTTGCCAGTCGATCGTGATCGTCGCCTCGAGCAGGCGCGCCGGATCGTTCGGCGGGTTGGGCGCGATCACGGAGATCGATCCCGGCAGCCCGTCGGCGTCGCCCGGCAGCGCGCGCAGCGCGACTCCGGCCTGCCCGTCGATGCGGACGTCGAAGCCGCGCCCGTCGTGCGCCGCGATCAGGCTCGCGAACGGAGTCGTCTCGATCGCGTGGGCCTGCTCGAGGAGCGCCGTCGAGGCGACGGCGCGCTCCGAGTCGGCGCGCCCCATCGAGCGCAACGTGAGCGCGACATCCGCCAGCGAGATGAGGCCGACGACGAGGAGGACCGTCGCGACGGCGACGTCGACCAGCGTCAATCCGGCGTCAGCGCGCCGCTTGCGTGGAGAGGAGCTCTTGAACTTCACGGGGTCCTGTTGCGCGCGCCTCCCCGAAGCGCTGGGCCTCGGAGCGGCGGCGTCGAAACCTCCGCCAACCGTCCCATGGATCGGTCGTCGGCGGCGCTTCCAGCAGGCCGAGGAGATGCGGTTCTTTTCTCGCGCCGCCGCCGCCTCGGCGGACGCGCGGAGCGGCTCGCGAAGAGCTTTCCGATCCGCGCGACTTCGACCTGGCGGGCGCGTGGCGGCAGCTCCGTCTGCGGGCCGTCGTCGACGACTTCGCTCGCTCCGGGCGGCGCGGCATCATCGTCACGCCGCCTTTTCCGCCCCCTCGAGAGGTCGTCGTGCCACCACGCGCGGTCGCGCTCGTCGCCGTCGTCGCCGCCTTCGCAGGCTGCAATCGCACCGCGGCGACCCCCGCGCCGCGCGCCGAGACGCCCGCGCGCGACGTCGAGGTCGCGCTCGTGACCGACGTCGCGTGGCCGCGCACGCTGAGGCTCCCCGGCGACCTGCGCGCCGACGAGGAGTCGACCCTCGCCACCAAGGTCGAAGGGCGCGTCGCCGCCGTACGCGTCGATCTCGGCAGCCGCGTCGCGCGCGGCGACGTCGTCGTCGAGCTCGAGGCGCACGATCTCGAGCTGCGCGTCGCCCAGTCGGAGGCGGCGCTCGAGGCGGCGCGCGCGCGCCTCGGCCTCGACCAGGCGGGCGAGGACGACGCGATCGCGGTCGACGCCGTCCCGATGGTCCGCTCGGCGCAGAGCGAGCTCGACGACGCGCGCCGCGACCACGACCGCCAGGCGAGCCTGTCGGGCGACGGCATCGCCTCGCGCTCCGTGCTCGACCGCGCGATCGCGCGCGTCGAGGCGGCCGAGAGCGCGCTGGCCGAGGCGCGCGACGAGGTGGCGAACCGCCGCGCGCTCGTCCGGCAGCGCCGCGCCGAGCTCGCGCTCGCGCAGCAGCTCCTGCGCGACGCGTCGATCCGCGCCCCGTTCGACGGCGCCGTCGCGCAGCGCCTCGTCGACCGCGGCGAGTTCATCGATCCGGGCGACCCGGTCGCGCGCCTCGTCCGCCTCGACCCGGTGCGCCTCCACCTCGACGTCCCGGCCGTCGCCGCCGCGCGCGCGACGGTCGGCCAGTCGCTGCGCTTCGTCCCCGCCGCCGGCGCGCCCGCCCTCGACGCGACGATCACGCGCATCGCGCCCGAGCTCGACGCGCGCAACCGGACGCTCGCGGTCGAGGCCGACCTGCCGAACGCCGACGGCGCGCTGCGGCCCGGCGCCTTCGTCGACGTCGAGCTGATGATCGACCCGTCCGCGCGCGCCCTCGCGGTGCCGCTCGCCGCGCTCGCGCGCTTCGCCGGCGTCGACCGCGTCGTCGTCGCGAAGGAGGGGCGCGCCGTCGAGCGGCTAGTCACGGTCGGCCGCATCGCCGGCGACCGCGTCGAACTGCTGCAGGGCGTCGCCGCGGGCGAGGCGGTCGTCCTCGCGCCCGGCGCGCTGCGCAACGGCGACGCGCTCCGCGTCGCGAAGTAGCGCCGCATGCTCCGCTTCGTCGACCTCTTCGTCCGCCGCCCGGTCTTCGCGTCGATGCTGATCGCCAGCCTCGTCGTCGTCGGCATCGCGGGGCTCGAGCGCCTCCGCGTCGACCGCTTCCCTTCCGTCGACCTCCCCACCGTGATGGTGCGCACCACGCTGCCCGGCGGCGCGACCGAGGAGGTCGAGAACCTGGTGAGCCGCCCGGTCGAGGAGGCGGTCAACACGATCGAGGGGATCGACCAGCTCCGCTCCATCACGTCGGGCGGCGCGTCGCTGGTGATGGTCACGTTCGACCTGGCGCGGGACATCGACGCCGCGGCGCAGGACGTGCGCGACCGCGTCGCCGCCATCGCGCGCCAGCTCCCGCCCGAGGCCGATCCGCCGGTGATCACGAAGTCGGACAACGACAGCTCGCCCGTGATCACGCTGTCGCTCGCGTCGCGCCGTCCGGTGCGCGAGCTCTCCGAGCTCGCCGACAAGATCCTGAAGCCGCAGCTCGAGCGCTCCACCGGCGTCGGCTCGGTCACGATCGTCGGCCAGGCGGAGCGCGCGATCAACGTCTGGATCGACGCCGCGCGCCTGCGCGCCCGCGGCCTCGCGATCACGCAGGTGCGCGCCGCGCTCGAGCGCCAGAACGCCGAGCTGCCGGGCGGCAACGTGACCGAGGCGACGCGCGAGTCGGTGCTGCGCACGATGGGCAAGCTCGCCGACCCGCGCGACTTCGAGGAGCTCGTCGTCGCGACGGTCGGCGGCGCGCCGGTGCGCGTGCGCGACATCGGCCGCGTCGAGGACGGGACCCACGAGGTGCGCTCCTTCGCGCGCCTCGACGGCGAGCCGTGCGTCACGCTCGAGGTGCGCCGCCAGTCGGGCGCCAACACGATCGAGGTGATCGAGGCGATCCGCGAGAAGGTCGACCGCCTGCGCGCCGAGCTCCCGCCGGACGTGCGCGTCGAGGTGATCCGCGACCAGTCGCGCTACATCCGCGCGGCGCTCGGCGAGATCGAGCTCCACCTCGTGCTCGGCAGCATCCTCGCCAGCGTCGTCGTGCTGCTCTTCATGCGGTCGTGGCGCTCGACGCTCATCGCCGCCGTCGCGATCCCCTGTTCGACGATCGCCAGCTTCGCGGTGATGGACGCGCTCGGCTTCACGCTCAACAGCGTGACGATGCTGGCGCTCGTGCTGATGGTCGGGATCGTCATCGACGACGCGATCGTCGTGCTCGAGAACGTGTTCCGGTTCGTCGAGGAGAAGGGGATGACCCCCTTCGAGGCGGCGCGCCACGGGACGGCGGAGATCGCGCTGGCCGTGATGGCGACGACGCTGTCGCTCGCGGTGATCTTCGTCCCGGTCTCCTTCATGTCGAGCATCTCGGGCCGCTTCCTCTACCAGTTCGGCATCACGGCGGCCGCGGCGGTGATGGTGAGCCTGCTCGTCTCGTTCACGCTCACGCCGATGATGAGCGCGCGGCTGCTCCGCAAGCCGGCGCCGCCCGCCGCCAACGGCGCCGCGCCGGCGGTCCACCCGGTGAAGTCCCGCGGCGGCGCCTACGCCTGGATCGAGCGCGCCTACCTCGCCCTGCTGCGCGGCGCGCTGCGCTGGCGCGCGTTCGTCGCGCTGCTGGCCGTCGGCGTCATCGCGTCGTCGTGGCCGCTCTACTCGCGCGTGCGCCAGGAGTACACCCCCTCCGACGTCGACGAGGCGGAGTTCGAGATCAACGTGAACGGCCCCGAGTCGGCCAGCCTCGCGGCGATGGACGAAGCGGTGCGCGCGGTCGAGGCGGCGGTCCGCGCGACGCCGGGCGTCCGCACCGTGCTCTCGACGGTCGGTGGCAGCTTCCTCAGCCAGGTGAACCGCGCCGACCTCTTCGTGCGCCTCGCGCCGCACGAGGAGCGCGTCTTCGGGCTCGGCCGCCTCGTGCGCGAGACGCTGCACGGCACTCCCGGCCGCGCGTTCGAGGGCAACCACTCGCAGCAGGAGGTGATGGTCGCCGTGCGGCGCGCCCTCGCCCCGTTCAGCCCGACGCTGCGTTGCTCGGTGCGCAACGCGCCGTCGTTCAACATCGGCGGCGGCAACTTCGACATCGACTTCTCGCTGCTCGGGCCCGACCTCGCCGAGCTGGCGCGCCACGGCGAGGAGCTCAAGCGCCGCGCGAAGGAGCTCGGCGGCATCCTCGACGCCGACACGACGCTCCGCCTCGACCGCCCCGAGCTGCGCGCCGTCATCGACCGCGAGCGCGCCGCCGACCAGGGCGTCGACGTCGAGGCGATCGCCACCGCGTTGCGCCTCATGGTGGGCGGCGAGGAGCGCGCGTCGCGCTTCCACGACACGTCGCTCGGCGAGGACTACGACGTCACGCTCCGCCTCGAGCTCGGCGACCGCGACCGCGCCGAGCGGATCGGCGAGCTCTTCGTCCCGGCGCGCGGCGGCCTCGCCCGCCTCGACGGCTTCGTCCGCTTCGAGCCCGCCACCAGCGCGGCGCGCGTCGACCGCCTCGACCGCCAGCGGCAGGTCTCGCTGCGCGCGTCGGTCGGCGACGGCTTCGCGCTGGCCGACCGCATCGCCGCGCTGCGCGGCGCGGTCGCGGAGATGAACCTCCCCGCCGTCTACACGACGCGCGTCTCGGGCCGCGGCCGCGAGCTCGAGCGCACCTTCGAGGAGTTCCTCTGGGCCTTCCTCCTCTCGGTCGTGCTGATGTACCTGATCCTCGCGAGCCAGTTCGAGAGCCTCGTCCATCCGCTGACGATCCTGCTCTCGCTGCCGCTCTCCGTCCCCTTCGCGCTCCTCTCGCTCGAGCTCGGCGGCCAGACGCTCAACCTCTACTCCGCGCTCGGGATCCTCGTCCTCTTCGGCGTCGTGAAGAAGAACGCGATCCTCCAGGTCGACCACACCGAGCAGTTGCGCGCGCGCGGCATGGCGCGCGAGGAGGCGATCGTCACGGCCAACCGCGACCGGCTGCGGCCGATCCTGATGACGACGCTCGCGCTGGTCGCCGGGATGCTGCCGCTCGCTCTCGGCACCGGGCCGGGTGCGGAAGAGCGGCGCGCGGTCGCCGTTGTCGTGATCGGCGGGCAGCTCCTCTCCCTCCTGCTCACCCTGCTGGTCACGCCGGTCGCCTACAGCCTCCTCGATGACCTGGGCGCGAAGATGAAGCCTCGGAGAACGGACGTCATTCAGTCGTCATGAATGACTTTGTTGCAGTCGCGGCGGCAACAAGTCGACGTCTGGAACGTTCTTAGGGGGCGTGCGCTTGGCCGTGGCTGCCATCCACGACGAGTGCGAGACGGGGGGAAGCGCAATGACGAGGCTGGTTCCGCTGCTGTCGTTGGCCGTGGCATTCGCCACGCCCGCGAGCCGCGTCGCGACGACCGCGAGCGCGGCGACGACGACCGCGACGACGACGGTCCGTGCCGGCGAGAAGGCTCCCGACCTCCCGGCGCCGAAGCGCGGCGCGACGGCCGCCGACTTCTGGGCGGGCTGGGCGACGGCCCACAAGTACCGCAGCATCCCGACGAAGGACGGCCGGATGCTGCTCTTCGTGCCGGCCGAGCGGGCGAAGCAGGAGCGGTCGCTCGAGCTCGTCCACAAGGCGCTCGCCCGCGTCGACGAGATCCTGCCGCCCGTCGCACCCGCCGCGCCCGCCGCGCCCGCCGCGCCCGCCGACGGCAAGACGACGCCCGGCTCCGCTCCCGTCGCGTGGGGCGCCGACGATCGCGCGCTCGAGACCGACACGATGGTGCTGATCCTCGCCCGCAAGCCGGCCGAGTTCGCGTCGGCGCTCGAGTTCATCGGCGAAGCGTTCCCCTACATGAAGGCGTGGTCGGAGACGGCGAAGGGGCAGCCCGGCTGCATCCTCGAGCGGCCGCTCTTCGGCGCGTGCGTCGACAACGTGCCCGGCATGGAGGAGTGGAACCCCGACAACGAGCTGGTCCACCGCACCGCCCAGCTCGCGATGATCCGCCGCTTCGGGCGCCAGCCGGTCTGGGTCGGGCTCGGCGTCGGCTGGAACGTCGAGTTCGACGTGCTGAAGAGCATCTACTGCTTCCCGTGGCGCAACAGCTTCGTCTGGGCGACGGAGCACGGCGGCTGGGAGAACGACCTGCGCCGCACCTTCAAGAAGCGCGAGTCGCAGCCGCTCGCGATCGCCGAGCTCGCAGCCATCAAGCGCGGCGGCTTCGAGGTGAAGGACGCCGCGCTGGCGTGGGGCACGATCCGCTTCCTCGTGCAGCACTACGACGCGCAGCTCCCCTCCGTGCTGATGGAGCTGCAGGCGAAGCGCGACGTGCTGGGCCGCGTGCCGACCGGCGACGGCAAGAACTGGACGATGGCCGCCGACTTCGAGCTGCCCGCCGACGAGCAGGGCAAGGCGATCGAGAAGCTCGTCGCGCCCGACGCGTTCAAGCAGGCCGCCGACTGGTTCCGGCAGGGCCCCAACTGGAAGAAGCCGGTGCCGCCGAAGTGACGCAGGCAACGCGGCGCCGCGTGCCGCGCCGCGCTCCTACCACTCCCGCTCGTCCTTGAGCTGCCGCGCCATCAGGTCGCGCACGGCGCGCGACGGGTCCTTGCCTTCGTGCAGCACGGCGTAGACCTGCTCGCAGATCGGCATCTCGATCGAGTGGCGCTTCGCCAGCGCGTGGACGGCGGCCGACGTCTTGACGCCCTCGGCCACCTGCTTCATCGACGCGACGATGTCGGCCACCTGCTCGCCGCGGCCGATCCGGATGCCGACGGCGCGGTTGCGGCCGTGCGGCGAGATGCACGACGTGATCAGGTCGCCGATGCCGGCGAGGCCGAAGAGCGTGTCGCGCTGCGCGCCGAGCGCGGCGCCGAGGCGCGCCATCTCGACGACGCCGCGCGTCAGCAGCGCCGCCTTGGTGTTGTCGCCGAAGCCGAGCCCGTCGACGATGCCGCCCGCGATCGAGACGACGTTCTTGAGCGCGCCGCCGAGCTCGACGCCGAGCGGGTCGGCATTGGTGTAGACGCGGAAGCGCTCGGTGTTGAGCAGGTCCTGCACCCGCAGCCCGATGCCGCGGTCGGCCGAGGCCGCGACGACGGTCGTCGGCATCCGGCGCGCCACCTCCTCCGCGTGGCTCGGCCCGCTCAGCACGACGAGCGGCACGTCGCCGAGCACCTCGCGCACGATCTCGGTCGGCCGCCGCAGCGACTCCTGCTCGATCCCCTTGGTCGCGCTGACGTAGATGCGCCGCTGCGCCGTCAGCGACGGCTTCGCCCGTTCGAGCGTCGCGCGCAGGTACTGGCTCGGCACGACCGAGAGGACGATCCCCTCGTCCTTGTGCGCCGCGGGATCGGCGGTGATGGCGATCCGCTCCGGCAGCTCGATGCCCGGCAGGTACCGCGGGTTGCGCCGCGTCGCCGCCATCTCCTTGGCGTAGGCCGCGTCGTGCACCGCGATGCGGACCTGCACGCCGCGCTCGTTGAGCACGAGCGCGAGCGCCGTCCCCCATCCGCCGCCGCCCAGGATCAGTGCACGGTCCATCGTCGCGAGCTCCTCTCTCCGTCCAGCACGACCGTTCAGCGCGGCCGTCCGGCGCGCGACTCCTCGCCGCGCGCCAGCCGCCCGATGTTCGCACGATGGCGCACGATGATCAGCAGGCCGACCAGCAGCGCCGCCACCTGCACCGGCCGCGCGACGTCGGCGCCGACGGGCGGCGGGACGGCGGGCAGCACGAAGCAGGCGAGCGGCAGCACCAGCGCCGCCACCAGCGACGCGAGCGAGACGTAGCGCGTCGCGAAGTAGACCGCGAGCCACGCGACCCACGCGGCCGCCGCCGCGATCGGGGCGACCGCGACGAAGACCGCCGCCGCCGTCGCGACCCCCTTCCCGCCCTTGAAGCGGAGGAAGAGCGGGAAGACGTGGCCGAGGATCGCGGCGACGCCGACCGCCAGCGCGAAGGTCGCCGGCGCGAGCGCGCCCGAGCCGCAGCGGCGCGCGACGAGCGCCGGCACGAGCGCCTTGGCGAAGTCGAGCGCGAAGACGACGTAGAACCACTTCCGTCCCAGCACGCGCCCGGCGTTGGTGGCGCCGATGTTCCGGCTGCCGTGCTCCCGCAGGTCGACGCCGCGGGCGCGACCGATCCAGAGCCCCATCGGGAGCGACCCCGCGAGGTAGCCGGACAGCAGGAGGAGGAGGTCGGGGACGTTCATGCGGCGCGTGGTCGCGAAGAGGGCGCGGGAGCATAGCCGTCGCGCGCGCGCCGGATGGGCTACCATCGTCGCCCCTTCGCGCCGCGACGGCGCCGCTGGAGTCTCGTCGATGCCCGCCACTCCGCTCCTCTTCGTCGGCCTCGGGCCGATCGGGCGCTCGACGCTCGCCTACGCGCTCCAGCGCAAGGGACTGCGCGTCGTCGGGGCGTGCGACGCGGCGCCGGAGCTCGTCGACAAGCGGCTCTCCGAGCTCGTCGCGGGCGGGCCCAAGCAGGTGCGCGTCGCGCCGACGCTCGAACGCGTGCGCGAGCTGCCGAAGGGCACCGTCGCGATCGTCTGCACCAGCTCGCACCTGAAGCAGGCGGGCCCGCTGCTGCGCGAGCTCGTCGAGCGCGGCCTGCACGTCGTGTCGAGCTGCGAGGAGCTCGTCTTCCCGTTCCACCGCTCGGCGCGCATGGCGAAGGAGCTCGACAGCGCGGCGAAGCGTCGCAAGGTCGCGCTGCTCGGCACCGGCGTCAACCCGGGCTTCGTGCTCGACCTGCTGCCCGCGCTCCTCACCGGCGCCTGCCTCGATGTCAGCGCGGTCCGCGCGCGGCGCATCGTCGACGCGTCGCTGCGGCGCGGCCCGCTGCAGCGCAAGATCGGCGCGGGCCGCTCGCTCGCGCAGTTCGACCTCGACGCGAAGTCGGGCGCGCTCGGCCACGTCGGGCTGCCCGAGTCGGCGCAGCTCCTCTGCACCGCGCTGCGCTTCGGCAAGCCGGTGATCGAGGAGCACCTCAAGCCGGTCGTCGCGTTGCGCGCGATCGAGACGCCGTTCGTGCGCGTCGAGCCGGGCCAGGTCGCCGGCATCGACCATCGCCTCGTCGCGAAGGCGCCGCGCGGCCGCGTCGAGCTCCACCTGCAGATGTTCCTCGGCGCCGAGGAGCCGCGCGACGAGATCGAGCTCGACGGCGAGCCGGCGCTCAAGCTCCGCCTCGACGGCGGCACGCCCGGCGACGTCGCGACGGTGGCGGCGCTGCTCAACGCGGCGCCCGGCATGGCCGCCTGCGCGCCGGGCCTGCGCACCGTGCTCGACGGCCCCTTCCCGCTCTGCCGGGCCCTCGCCTAGCGCTTCGCGGCGAGGCGCAGCACGCCGCGCTGCGCGTCGAGCGAGAGGTCGAAGTGCTCGAGGAAGTTGAGGCCGACGAGCGCCTCGCCGCCGCCGGCGTCGAGGGGGAGCACCACCGCCTCGACCTGGGTCACGCGCGCGCCGGCGAGGTCGAGGCTTCCGAGCATCACGACGGGCGCCTGCAGCTTGCCGTTCGCGGTCGTGACCGTGACGGTGCGCAGCGCCTTGCGCCGGTCGATCTTGAGGCGGTCGGCGAGCCCCTCGCCGATCGCGGTGATCGACGCGCCGGTGTCGACGATCACCTGCGCCTCGACGCGGTCGTCGAAGGTGGCGGCCGACTTGATCGCGCCGCTGCCGCGCTGGAAGCGGATCTCGACGAAGTCGCCGGCCGGCGCCTCGCGCGCCGGCGCGAGCGTGGCCAGCAGCGGCGCGAGCGTCGCCGCCGTCTGCTCGTCGAGGCTCGCCGCCTTCTGCAGCACGATCGCCGCGCGCTCGCGGTCGCCCATCTCGTAGTAGGCGTAGCCGAGCGCGAGCAGGAGCGCCGGCTCCTCGCGGAAGCGGGCGAGCCCCTCCTCGAGCAGCTCGATCGCGCGCGCCGGCCGGCGGTCGGCGCGCGCCGCCTCGCCCGCGTGGAGGTAGGCCGCGCGCAGCGACTCGAGCAGCGGCCCGTCGCTCGCGCCCGAGATGCTGGCCGCGTCGAGGAACCACGGCAGCGCCTCCTCCGCCTCGCCGAGGTCGAGCAGCGCGAGGCCGTAGGCGTGGAGCACGCGCGGCTCGCGGTCGAAGCGGCGCGCCGCCCGTTCCAGCAGCGGCAGCAGCGGCTCGAGCGCGTCGCGCAGCCGCGCCTCGCGCAGCGCGAGCTCGACGACGGCGGTCGCGGGCCGCATCACCTCGGCGCGCAGGCCGGGATCGAGCTCGGCCGCGGCGAGGTAGTGGTCGATCGCGGGGACGTAGTGGCCGCCCGCCGCGTAGAAGCCGGCGAGCTCGCGCTGCGCGCCGGCGTCGCGCTCGAAGAAGGTCGCCTGCAGGTTCGCGAGGTCGAGCGTGCGCGCCGACGGGAGGCGCTCGAAGGCGCCGGCGAGCGTGACGATCGTCGTCCGTCCTCCGATCGCGGCGCGCGCGACGCCGACGAGGCGGTTCGCCGCGTCGAGCACGAAGCGGTGCGACCACGCGTCGTCGGCGGGGACGTCGACGAAGCGCTCCCGCTCGTCGCGCGCGACGACGACGCCGGCGTCGAGGCTCGCGCCGACGGCGAGCTCGCTCCACGGCGCGATCGCCGCGGCCGCCGCCTCGGCCGGCGCCGGCGCGAGGAAGACGAGGTCGCCGCCGTCGAGCGCGCGCGGCTCGAGCGGCGCGTCGCCGGCCGCGCGCGGCGCCACCCGGTCGGCGCCGTTCAGCGTCGCGAGCGCGACGACGACGAAGCGCGCGCCGCCCGCCTCGACGACGACCCCCTCGAAGTTCCGCAGGCGGCGCCCCTCGCGGTCGCGGCTCTCGAGGACGACTTTCTGCGGCGGCGGCCGCGGCGGCGCGACGTCGGGCGCCGCCGGGGAGGGGCGCGTTTCGGGAGAACCCGCGGAACTTCGCCCGGCCACCGGGCCGTCCAACGCCGCGGTCGCCGGACGCGGTCCGTCGTCGCCACCGGACGGCGTCCGCGAGCGGTCCGTCTCCTCCACCGGACGCCCCTCGTCCCATGCTCCGCGCAGCCACCAGCCGCCGGCCACGATCAGCAGCGCCGCTCCGCCGATCCGGAGCGCGCGTCGGCGCTGGCGCCGGCGCGACTGCGCCGTCGTGAACTCCATTCCGCATGCACCGCAGCCGCGCGCGCCGGTCGGCAGCGCAGTCAGGCAGCTCGGGCAGCGGGAGGTGACGACCATGCGGACGAATCTTCCAGCAGCAGCGCGCGCTTCCAGCGGTTCCGTCGGCCCGATCGGCCGCGCGACCGAAGGTACACTTCCCCCCGCCCGCATCGAGGAGACGGAGCTTCCCACGGCTCCACCTGCGACCGCGGCGCGCCGAGGATCCCGCCCATGCTCGTGACCGCGTTCCTGTCGTGGATCGCCTGCGCCGCCCCCGCGCCGCAGGCGCAGACCCCGGTGCCTCCCGGCGGCGCCGCTCCGCAGGTCCCGCCGGCCGCGACCGCGCCGGTGGCCGACGATTTCACCTCGAAGTCGCTCGACGGCATCACGGTCCGCCACGACAAGTCGATCGACATCGCGCCGCTCGACTTCGAGGCGATCCTGTCGTCGCTGCGCCTCACGCGCCAGGTGATCAAGAACGGGCTCGGCGTCGAGCTCCTCTTCGACCCGGTCGCGACCGTCCGCCGCAAGGCCAACAGCAAGCGCGCCTACTACACCGACGGCGACGACAAGCTCTTCCTCGACTACCCGTCGGACAACTACGTGCGCGGGCTGCAGCTCGGCGACGAGAAGATCGTCCGCTACGCGCTGCCGGCCTACCTCCAGATCTGGCTCTTCCGCTCGCTGACGTCGACCGCCGGCCTCGACCCGCGCATCCTCGACTCGCTCGCCGACTACGGCCTCTTCCTCTACAAGCAGGAGGTCGAACGGCTGCAGCCGCAGGTGAAGGCGCCCGAAGCGCCGGAGGGGCTCGGCGGCTGCTGGTACCAGCTCGAGACCTACTACCCCGGCCGCACCTCCTTCATCCTCAACAACTTCTCGAGCCTGAAGATCCCGGGCCACCTCGTCGGCCAGCAGCTGCGCGACCTCGCGGTGGCGGCGACCGACGATCCGAAGGTCGCCACCCTCTTCGACTCGATCTGCCCCGCCGAACCGCTCCTCTCGCCCGAGGAGTCGGAGCCGGGCGCGCCGCTGGTGGCGGCGTCGACGCTGCGCACCGGCCGCCTCTCCCTCTTCAACGGCGTGCCGCTGCTCGACGTCCAGGGCGATCCGATCCCCGCCGCGGCGCGGATGAACGACTTCGAGACGCTCTTCCAGATGGCGATCACGCTGGCGCCCGACACCAAGCCGCGCACCACCTCGACGCCGCAGGTCTGCGGCCTCGACGTCTGGAAGCTCTACTTCGAGTTCCGTCCGCGCGTCGCGCGCGCCCGCGACGACTTCGACTACTACCTCGTGCTGCGCGAGTTCTGCGGCCGCTTCCGGGACCGCTCCCTCGGCTTCTCGCCGTCGCCGGCGCTGCCGGTGCCGCCGGGCACGCCCTACTGGAGCTCGGTCAGCGGGAGCGGGCTCAAGTTCGCGCGCTCGGGCGACGCGGTCTGGATCGCGTCCGTCGCGCCGGAGTCCGCTGCGGCGAAGGCGGGGCTCGCGGCCGGGCAGGAAGTCGTCGCGGTCGACGGCCGCAAGGCCGCGCTCGTGGTCTCGCTCCTCGCCGACTGCATCTCCACCTTCGACTCCTGCCCGTCGCGGCAGCGCGCCGAAGCGGCCGCGCTCGACCTGCTCCTGTCGGGCCCGAAGCGGAGCGACTGCACGTTGCAGGTGCGCGATCCCGCGACGCCGCGCCAGCCGCCGACCGAGATCAAGCTCGCGCGCGGCCTCCCGCCCGACCCGAAGCCGGCGCCGCCGAGCGTCGAGTTCGCGCCGCGGCCCGACTCGGTCGGCGTGGTGAAGATCCACAACTTCGGCGCCGATTCGCTGCAGCGCTTCGTCAACGCGATCGAGGAGGCGAACAAGCTCGGGCTGAAGGGGCTCGTCATCGACGTGCGCGGCAACGAGGGGATCACGCTCCTCGACAGCAAGCAGCGCACGTCGAGCGTCATGCTCGGCCGCCTGCTGCCGGTCGACAGCCCGAAGATGGTGATCGGCAACGCGGTGCGCCGCCTGCCGCCGACGTTCGACAAGGCGGAGTCGACGGAGATCACGATCGAGCGCATGCCGGGCGCCAACCCGTTCGGCGGCCGCCTCGCGGTGCTGGTCGACGCCTGGACCGGCGGCGAGGCGGAGTGGTTCGCGCTCGGCTTCCAGCTCGCGAAGCTCGGCCCGGTGGTCGGCGCGACGACGGGCGGCAGCGTCACGGTGCCGCGCGCGTTCGACGCGAAGCGGCAGTCGTTCACCAACAGCCGCATCGACGTGAGCCTGCCGATCGCGGTGGTCACGCGGCCCGACGGCTCGCCGCTGCAGACGGTCGGGATCATCCCGCAGGTCGCGGTGGCGCCCGTCGCCGACGAGCTGAAGGCGGGCAAGGACAGCGCGCTCGAGCGCGCCGTGGAGCTCTTGCGACAGTCGCAGTGAGCGCCGCGGCGCGCGCGCCGGAGCGACGAGTCGGGAGCGCCGCTCCGGCCCGGATCTAGAAGTGGATCCGGCCGGTGAAGCTCACCTCGCGCACGTCGGAGCGCGGGAAGACGACCTGGCCGTTGGCGACCACGAGGACGACGTCCTCGCTCGTCTGCTTCATCAGGCGGCCGCGCAGGCGCTGGCCGTTGTGGAGCACGACGGACGCCTCGGGCATGTCCTTCTCGCGGCGGTACTCCGGCTGCGTCGCGTCGAGCAGCGTGATCTCGCTCATGTCGAAGACGCACTCGCCAGCGCCGACGCGCAGCGTCACCTTCGTGTCGCGCACGCGCGTGATGCGGCCGCGGAAGAGGTGGCCGTTCACGAGCTGGACGATCGTCTCGGTCCCCTCGAGCTCGTTGCGGACGCGCGGCGTCGCGCCGGGCGGCGCGTGGGTCGCCGGCGCGTCGACGACGAGGCCCGGCTCGGACGGCGGGGTCGCGACCGGCGTGTCGTGCGGCGGCGGCGACGGCGGCGTCTCGGCCACCGGCGGCTCCGCCGCGACCGGCGGCGTCGTCTCGATCGTCGGGGCCGGCTCGGCCAACGGCTCCGCCGCGACCGGCGGCTCGCTCGGCGCTTCGGCGACCGGCGGCTCGGGCTCCGTCGCCGCGGGTTCGGTCGTCGGCGCGGGCTCGGTCGCGACGACCGGCTCCTCGACCGGCGCCGTCACGGCCGGCTCCTTCGGCGTCCCGCGCGGCGCGACCGCGACGAGGTCGCTCTCGCCTTCTTGGCCGAACGGCAGCAGGCCGCGCCGTTCGAGCTCGAAGTACGCGGCCGCCGAGAGCGCGGCCGCGGCGAGCAGTCCGGCCGCCGCCAGCCAGCGGCGGCGACGCGGCATCACGACGACGGTGCCCGCCGGCGCCGCAGCCGCCTCGGCCAGCTCCGGCTCTTCCGCGACCGCCGTCGACGCGCCGGTCGGCGCGCTCTCGCCGGCGGAAGCGGTCGCTTCCGCCGTCGCGGCGCCGTCGTGATCCTCGCCATCCTCGTCGGCGACGAACGAAGGCAGCTCGCCCTCGTCGCGCGTGATCCAGCTCGGCAGGCTCGGACGGCTCGGCGCGCTGCCCGCGTCGGCCATCGCCGGCTCGACCGCTTCGGGCTCGGCGACCTCGCCGCCGGCGTCGCGGTTCGCGGCCGCGCGCTTCGCGACGGCCGAAGCGTCGTCCCATGCATCGACGGGCGCGAGCTCCGCCGCCATCGGCGCCATCGGCGCAGCCGCGTCGGGCTCGAGCTCGGCCGGCGTTCCGGCGGCCGCGCGCTGCGGCGCCGTCTCGGCCGGCGCCTTCGTGCCCGCGAGGTCGTCCTCGACCAGCAGGAACTCGTCGCTCGTGCCGCCTTCGGCCGACGACGCTGGGCCCACCAGCTCGTCGTCGAGGTCGAGCAGGAAGCTGTCGTCGGGGAGGAAGTTCTTCAGGTCGCGCTGCGGCGGCCCGCCCGCGTCCTTCGACGGCGGCGTCGCACGCTTGCGCGCGTCGAGATCGTTCGGCTCGCTGGAGTCGTCACGCTTCTCGGCCATTACGACCTCTCCTCCGACGTCGCGCCACGCGGACGCGTCGCCGCCAACCCGTTCCGCACGCCTTCCGTCAGCCCCTCTTCGTCGGGCAGGGGCCTCCAGGTTGACGGCGGTCCGCGACCCGCCTCCCGGCCCTCGGAAAAAACGTCCGACCGCGACCGCCGCCGCGCCGGCCATTGAGCGCGACCCCCGGCTCCCGTATCAAGCGCGGGTGCGCGGGCTGCCGAATCGGAGCCGTCCGACGCCCACGATGGCGATCCCCCTCATGCTCGAACCCCCGCGCCCCCGTCCCGCCCCGTGCCGCGCCGCGACCGGAGCGCGTCGCGGCCGATGGCTCGCGGCGGCGGGGCTGCTCGCGCTGTGCGGCTGCCCCAACGTGTCGCCCCACCTCGAGCGCAGCTACGTCCGCGCCGGGCCGGCGCTTCTGACCGAGCGGATCGCCGCCGAAGGAAAGCACTCGGACGGCGCCTACGTCGGCGGCGCCGCGACGCTCGGCACGCTGATGCACATCGGGCGCAACCGTTCGACCGCGTGGGAAGGCGAGTTCCAGATGTTCGACCTGAACGACGACGAGATCGACGGCATCGGCTACCGCTACTTCACCGGCCCGCGCTGGCACTGGAACATCGACGGCCGCGTCCGTCCCACCGTCGGCGTCGGCGGCTCGTGGACCGACTTCCACCTGAAGGACCACGACAGCGACTTCGATCCGTCGGGACCGGGCGCCTACACCGACGTCGGCGTCGACTGGATGATCACCCCCGTCTTCGGCATCGGCGCCCGGCTGCGCGGGATGCTCCGCTACGACGGCGCCGACCACGAGCACGGCATCAAGCCGGGCGGCGAGCTCGCCCTGCAGACGATCTTCCGCTTCTAGGATGGGACGCGTGGAGCGGCCGATGACGAGGAGCGCGCGCATCGTGCTGGCGGCCGCCGCGGCGATCGGCGGCGCGGGCTGCGTCGCGTCGCCGCTGCCGATCACGATGGCGCCGGTGCGCGCGCAGGAGCGCGAGACGCCGGCCAGCGACGCCGTCCTCGCCGTCATCGACTTCGTCGACGCGCGCCCCGACTTCGAGCGCAGCGTCGAGGCGATCGACGAGTGTGGCGTCGGCGGCCGCTACTTCGCCTTCGACCGCTTCTGGAGCTTCCACTCCGACGACGCGTCGCTCGAGGCCGACCCCGCCGAGCCGCCCGAGCGCCGCGCGCGCGTCACGGGCGAGGGCGCCTTCTCCTGGTACCCCTTCCCCAACCACGGCTGGGGCAAGCCGCTGCCGGCGCCGCTTTCGACCGCGCTGGCCGACTACGTCGCGCTCCACCTCGAGCAGCGCCGCGCCTTCACCAGGATCTACCGCGTGCGCGACGCCGAGATGGCGCGCGAGGTCGGCGCGACGCTCCTGCTGACGGGACGCATCGACCGCTTCGGCGCCCAGCTCTCCGAGCGCGCCGATCCCTTCGTCGTGCGGCCCGACGACTGGGTCGAGTACCGGCTGCTCGCGGGCGCCGACTACGCCGTCGAGCTCGTCCCGATCACGGGCGGCGAGCCGCTCCTCGCGCGTCGCTGCCGCGCGCGCGACGACTCGGGCCGCCAGATGGACGCGCTCGAGAACTACCGCGGCAACCAGGCGCAGCCGCACTGGCAGATCGACTCGGCCGACTTCCCCGGCGACGCCGAGCGCGACATGGTCGACCACGCGCGCCGCGCGCTCGAGGCGGCCACCGTGCCGCTGATCCGCGCGATCGAGGAGGCGGTGGCCGAGAAGGCGCCCGACCCGGCGGCGCCGCCGGCGAGCTGAACCGCCGCCGCCCCCGCGCCGGTTTCCGTCGCCGCGCCGCCTGCTACTTTGGGGGCGCCCCGACGGAGTGAGAGCGATGAACGCGCAGTGGCAGCGCGACGAGACCGAGGGCCGCGGCGCCAGCAGCTGGCGCGCGGCCGTGCTGGTCGCGCTCGCAGGCATGGCGATCTGGAAGTTCGCGGGGACGGGCGACGGCACGCTCGATCCCGACGCGCAGCCGCGCCCGGTGGCGCCGCGCGGCGACCTCGGCGCCGACGAGAAGGCGACGATCGACCTCTTCGAGCGCGCTTCGCCGTCGGTCGTCTTCATCCGCAACGTCGCGATCGAGTACGACCGCCGCTCGCTGATGGCGACCGAGGCGCGCGAAGGCACCGGTTCCGGCTTCCTGTGGGACGAGCTCGGCCACGTCGTCACGAACTACCACGTGATCCACGGCAGCGACGAGCTCGAAGTGACGCTGGCCAACCACGAGACCTACGCCGCGACGAAGGTCGGCTTCGAGGTCGAGAAGGACATCGCCGTCCTCAAGATCGAGGCGCCGCGCGACCGGCTGCGGCCGCTCGCCGTCGGCGCGTCGGGCGACCTGCGCGTCGGCCAGAACGTCTTCGCCATCGGCAACCCGTTCGGCCTCGACCAGACGCTGACCGCGGGGCTCATCAGCGGCCTCGGGCGCGAGATGCCGGCCAAGTACGCCGAGGTCGACCGCGGCCAGCGGCTGCTGACCGACCTGATCCAGACGCAGGCGCCGATCAACCCGGGCAACTCGGGCGGACCGCTGCTCGACAGCTCGGGCCGGCTCATCGGGATGAACACGGCGATCGTCTCCCCGTCGGGCGCGTCGGCGGGCATCGGCTTCGCGATCCCGGTCGACACGATCAACCGCACCGTGACCGAGATCCTCCGCTACGGCCAGGCGATCCGCCCGTCGCTCGGCGTGAAGATCCTGAGCGACTTCGTCTCGACGACCTACGGCGTGAAGGGCGTGCTGATCAGCGAGGTGATCGCCGGCAGCGGCGCCGAGCGCGCCGGCCTGCGCGGCGCCGACAACGCCAAGTTCCGGCGGCCGGCCGACGCGATCGCGAGCTGCGACGTGATCGTCGGCGCCGACGGCGCGCCGGTGCGCAACAGCAACGACCTCTTCCGCGCGCTCGACCATCGCGAGGTGGGCGACACCGTGCGGCTCGAGGTGATGCGGCAGGGCAAGTCGCTGAAGGTCGACGTCGAGCTGAAGGACCTCCGGCCGTGAACCTCGGCGCGTCGCTCCTCGTCGCGACGCTGCTGGCGGGAGCGTGCGATCCGCCGCAGCTCGCGCCGCCGGTGGCGAAGCGCGCGCGCCCGGACGCCGCGGCCGAGCCGACCGACGTGATCGCGCCGCCCGAAGTCGCCGCGTCGCGCGAGACGGAGGCGCAGGGCGAGCCGGCGAAGCCCGCCGATCCCGACGCGCCCGATCCGCGACAGCGCGTGAAGCCGGTCTGGCCCGGCGGCAAGGAGCCGCCGGCCGGCGACGCGCAAGCCAAGCCGGAGGAGCGCTGGTTGCAGTGCGAGCAGTACGACATCGACTGGGGCGGGAAGAACTTCCGGACGCTGCGGATCGGCAAGCCGGGCTGGCCCGAGGTGCTGCTGCTCCACGGCGCGCGCTTCGACTGCCGGACGTGGCTCGACCTCGGGACGCTCGAGCAGTTGGCGAAGGCGGGCTTCCGCGCGGTCGCGATCGACCTGCCGGGTTACGGCCGCTCGAAGGAGCTCGCCGCGAAGCCGGAGGAGTTCCTCTACGCGGCGCTGCCGAAGCTCGACCTGAAGAAGCCGGTGATCGTCTTCCCGTCGATGAGCGGCACCTTCGCCTTCCCGTTCGCCGTCGCCCATCCCGAGATGGTGGCGGGGCTGGTGCCCGTCGCGCCGGTCGGCGTCACCGACTGGGGCGCGAAGCTGACCGGCAGCCCGCTGCCGGCGCTGATCGTCTGGGGCGAGGCCGACACCGTGATCCCGCTCTCCCAGGCCGAGACGCTCCATCAGCTCCTGCCGAAGAGCGAGAAGCTGATCCTCTCGAAGGCGAGCCACCCCTGCTACGTCGACGACCCCGCCACCTTCCACGCCGGCCTGCTCAAGTTCCTCGCGCCCTTCAAGCCCGAAGCCCCCGTCCCCGCCGGCAAGCGCCCTCGCTGAACCCGTCACCGAATCCTGCTGTTTCGTTCCTGGAACAAAACAGCAGCGAAACCGGCCAACCTGACGCGCGGTGACGGTCGCGGACGTCAGCGGAACTGCAGCGCGTACTCGCGTGCGTCGGTGACCTCGCGACTCGCCCAGTAGGGCCCCTCTTCCTCCATCAGCGAGCGATCGCCGACGAGGCGCGGCGGCCCGAGCGCCGCGAAAAGCTCGCTCGCCTCGGCGCGCGCGACATGGAACGGCGGCCCGCTGTCGGCCGCGCTGCTGAACTCGAGGCCGACCAGCAGCAGCCGCCCGCGCTCGCCCAGCATCGCCACGAGCGTGCGCGCGTAGTCGCGTCGTCGCGCGCGCGGCAGCGCGACGAGCGCGGCGCGATCGAACGCGGCATCGAAGCGGCCGTGGCGCGCCGGATCGAGCGCGAAGAAGTCGCCGAGCCAGAACTCGAGCGACCCCGCCGCGAACCCGCGGAAGGGCGCCGCCACCCCTTCGCGCGGCGCGAGCGCGACGCCCTGCTTGCGCAACCCCTCCACCGCCTCTTCCGCGACGTCGACCCCCACCACGTGGCCCCCCTGCTGCGCGAGCCACGCGAGATCGACGCTCTTCCCGCAGAGCGGCACGAGGACGCGCGCCGCCGCGCCGCGCGCGCCGAGCAGCGCCGCCCGCTGCTGCTCCAGCCACGGCTGCACCCGCTCGCGATGCCACCCGGTCCGCCCCTCCTTCCAGCGTGCCCGCCAGAAATCGGGCCGCGCCGCGTCGCCGTCGCTCGCCGCGGCCGCCGCCGCCGCGCGCCACGCCGGCGGCCGCTTCGCCAGGAACGCCGCGACCCCCTCGATCGCATCGGGCGTCGCCATCAGCTCGCCGCGGTAGAGCCGCTCGACCCGCCCGAGCAGCACCTCGACGCGGTCGGCGAGATCGAGCCGCGCCGCCTCCGTCGCGAAGCGCAGCGCGCTGCGCGACAGCGGCAGCCAGCTCCGCTCGATCCACGCGCGCGCCGCCGCCTCGGGATCGTCGGCCAACTCGTCGACGAGATGGCGCGCGAGCGCCTCTTCGGCGCGCGCCGCCCGTCCGCTCGTCAGCAGCTCGTCGGCGAAGGGCTGGCCCGTGCGCGGCGGCAGCAGCAGCGACGCCACCGGCGCGAAGACGCCGAGCTGCACCTCCGGCGCCGCGATCTCGACGTCGCGCGCGGCGACGATCCGCTGCGCCAGCAGCGCGAGCTCGAGCCCGCCGCCGAGGCAGCGGCCGCGCAGCGCGACGACCGTCGGCAGCGCCGCCGCGAACCAGTCGCGCACCAGCGCGTGGAACTCGGCGAGCAACGGCCCGATCAGCTCGGCCCGATGCTCCTCGATGCTGGCGCCGTAGCTCCAGTGCGGGCCGCCCGCGGTGAGCAGCAGCGCGTGCGGCCGCGCGGCGACCGTCGCGCGCAGCTCGGCGCGCAGCGCCGCGACGAGTGCGCGGTCGAGGACGTTGCCGGGCGGCGCGTCGATGCGCCAGACGCGCAGCCGGCCGCCCTGCTCGTCGGAGACGTGGAGGCGCGCGTCGCGGTCGGGGCTCGCGTTCATGCGGCCCATTGTGCCGTGCGCGCGGCGCGGCCGGTCAGCTCCGCGGCAGCAGCGTCGCCTCGATCATGACCGCCGCGTCGGGCGCGAGGAGGAGCGCATGGCCGCCTTCGGAATAAGGCGCGCCGAGGAAGAGCCGCGCCTCCTCGCCGAGCGCCGGCAGCTTCACCACGCCGTCCGCCGCGAGCGGCAGCAGGAACGCGCCGCCCGCGACGTGGAGCCCGATCCAGCTCGGCCGGCCGGGCGGCGGGCGGAGCGTGACGGTGGTCGTCGCCCGCTCGTCGAGCAGCACGACGCACTCGCCGCCGGTCGGCGCCGCGACGCCGACGCGCCGCCCGAATCGCGCGCGCGCGCCGGCGACGAACGCGACGATCTCGAGCGACGGCGCCGCCGCGGCGCGCCGCTCGACCGGCAGCGCGACGCGCCCGTCGTCGTCGGCCTGCGCCGAGAAGTGCGCGGGATGGAGCTCGCTCTTGCGCGCCGGATCGCGCGCGACGGCCCACGCGCCGATCGCCGCCTCGCCGCTCGCCTCGAGCAGCACGAGGTCGTGGCTCCCGACCGCGCCGTCGGGCGCGAGCGCGTCGGCCTTGAGCGCGCGCCACGCGAGGAGCGAGGGCGCAGCCGAATCGCCCGGCGCCGCGCCCTCGACCGCGCGGCTCGTGACGCGCAGCGCGCGCTCGAAGCCGAAGCCGACGTCGGCGAGATCGCCGTCGAGCCGCTCGCTCGAACGCACCGCGAGGAAGCGCGGCGTCGACGCGCGGCCGAGCCGCCAGCTCGGATGGTCGCGATCCAGCGTCACGAGGTCGAAGCGCCCCCACGACGGATGGCCCCACGCCTCGTCGGGGAACCAGAGCACCTCGCCGTGCGACGGGAAGGCGAGCGGCCGCTCGCGCGCGTCGGCGCCCGGCAACGGCGCCGAGTCGGGCGAAAGTCGCAGCACGTCGAACTCGAGGCGCACTCCGCCCGTCGCGCTGCCGCTCCGCGCCGCGACGCGCGCGAGCGCGCCGCCGCCATCCTCGCAGCGCCGGATCGTGCGCAGCCAAAGCGCTCCGCCGCCGACGTGCGTCTGCGCGTTCGCGACCGTCGGCCGCGGCCGCCCGTCGGCGCCGACGTCGAACGTGAACGCGAGCCACCCCTCCGCGTCGAGCGCCGCGAACTCCGCGAACGCGCTCGCTTCCCCGCTCTCGCGCGCCGTCGTGCGCGCCGTCGCGCGCGCCGTCACGATCGTCCCCGGCTGCTTCAACTGCAACGCGACGGCGCCGGCCCCGTCCACGCTCGCGACGAGATCGACCACGCCGTCGTCTTGCAGCGCGATCGCCGCCTCGCCCGCGCCGACCTCCCACGACCGCGCCACGAAGGCGTCGCGCAGCCACGGCGGCGCCCCCTCGCCGCCGCCGGCCGCGGCAAGGACGATCCACGCCATTCCTGCGGCGACGCCTTCCATCGCCGCGACGCTAAACGGCCGCCCCCCGGCGCACTATCGTTGCCGCCCCTCGTCCGTACGAAGGACCCCCACGCGGAGGCGCGTCCAGGCATGCAAGTCGACGTCCAGCGGATCAAGGCGACGGTGGCCGAACGGGCCGAGACGCTCCACCGCATCCGAGGCGAAGTGAGGAAGGTGCTCGTCGGCCAGGACGAGATGGTGTCGCGCCTGATGGTGGCGCTGCTGACCGGCGGCCACGTGCTGCTCGAAGGGGTGCCGGGCCTCGCGAAGACGACGGCGATCCGCAGCCTCGCGCAGGCGATCGACGTCCCCTTCAAGCGGATCCAGTTCACGCCCGACCTGCTGCCGGCCGACCTGATCGGCACGCTGATCTACAGTCCCCGTGACGGTGCCTTCACCACTCGCAAGGGGCCGATCTTCTCGACCTTCGTGCTGGCCGACGAGATCAACCGCGCGCCGTCGAAGGTGCAGTCGGCGCTGCTCGAGGCGATGCAGGAGCGCCAGGTCACGATCGGCGACGCGAGCTTCCCGCTCGACCCGCTCTTCCTCGTGCTGGCCACCCAGAACCCGATCGAGCAGGAGGGCACCTACCCGCTGCCCGAGGCGCAGGTCGACCGCTTCATGCTGAAGGTGAAGGTCGGCTACCCGACGCCCGACGAGGAGCGGAAGGTCGTCGCCCACGCGCTCGACGCGACCGCGATGGCGGTGCAGAAGGTGGCGACGCCGCAGGACCTGCTGGCGATGCGCGCCGCGGTCGAACTGATCTACCTCGACGAGCAGGTCCGCAACTACGGCCTCGCGCTGGTGCAGGCGACGCGCGATCCGGAGAAGGTCGGACTGAAGGAGCTGAAGCCCCTGATCGCCTTCGGGGCGTCGCCGCGCGCCTCGATCGCGCTGGCGCTCGGCGCGCGCGCGCTCGCCTTCCTCGACGGCGCCGGCTTCGTGACGCCGCAGCACGTGAAGGACATCGCGCCCGACGTCCTGCGCCATCGCGTGCTCCTCTCCTATGAAGCCGAGGCGGAGGGCGTCGACAGCGACGCGGTCGTGAAGCGCCTCCTCGCGGCCGTCCCGGTGCCGTGACGGCCGTGGGCGCGGCGGTCGACGATCGCGTCAGCGAGGTGCTGCGCCAGGTGCGGCGCGTCGAGATCGTCGCGCGCCGCGCCGTGAACGAGCTCTTCGCCGGCCAGTACCACTCCGCCTTCCGCGGCCGCGGCATGGAGTTCGAGGAGGTCCGCGAGTACCAGCCGGGCGACGAGATCCGGACGATCGACTGGAACGTGACGGCGCGCGCCGGCGCCCCGTTCGTGAAGCGCTTCCGCGAGGAGCGCGAGCTGACCGTGATGTTCCTGGTCGACGAGTCGGGCTCGGCCGCGTTCGGCAGCGGCGTCGCGGCGCGCCACGTGGCGCAGGCGAAGTGCGCGGCGCTGCTGATGTTCACGGCGCTGGCGAACCAGGACAAGGTGGGCCTCGCCACCTTCGCCCACGAGCCGCTGCGCTGGTTCCCGCCCCGCAAGGGGCGCGGCGCCGTGCTGCGCCTCGTGCGCGAGCTCTTCACCGAGCGGCCGCCGCGGCGCGGCACCTCGATCGCCGCCGCGCTCGAGTGGCTGAACCGCGTGCAGAAGCGCCGCTGCGTCGCCTTCCTCCTCTCCGACTTCCTCGACCCGGCGATCGCGACGCCGGCGTTCGCGCGCACGCTCGCCGTGACCGCGCGGCGCCACGACCTGATCGCGGTCGCGCTGCGCGACCCGCTGGAGCTCGAGCTCCCGGACGGCGGCCTCGTCACGTTCGAGGACCTCGAGAGCGGCGTCGTGCGCGAGCTCGACACCAGCAGCGCCGCCGTGCGCGACTGGTACCGCCGCCGCCAGGAGGAGCGCGACCTGCGCGTCGCCGCCCTGCTCCAGCGCGCCGCCGTCGACCGCATCGCCGTCACGCTGCCCGCCGCCGGCGCCGCCGCGCGACCGGGCCACGACGCGCTGCTCGACGCCTTCGGCAAGCAACTGCGCGCCCTCTTCCGCCGCCGCGAGCTGCGCCGATGAGCGACGCTCCGCTCCGCTCCAAGGTCGCCGAGAAGGGGCCGGTCCGCGCGTGGCTCGAGCTCGAGCCGGCGGCACCGCGCCTCTCCGACGAACCGTGGCTGCGGATCGTGATCGAGGCGCAGCCGGGCGTCGTCGTCGAGAAGCCGCGCTTCGGCGAGCTCGTCGCCGACTTCCGCATCCGCGACTTCCGCGAGCCGGCGCGCCAGACCGTCGACGGCCGCGAGCGGACGGTGCAGGAGTACCGCCTCGAACCGCTCGCGTCGGGCACGCAGGTCGTGCTCCCCTTCCCGATCGCCTTCGACGACCGGCGCAGCGACGGCGACGGCTTGCGCCACGTGCTGGAGACCGAGGCGCTGACGATCGAGGTCACGTCGTTCGCGGACGGCGAGGCGCCGTCGCTCGCGTCGCTCGAACCGGCCGAGAAGCCGGTCGCGCTGCCGGGACCGCCGCTGCCGTGGGGACCGTTCGCCGCGGGCGGCGGCGCGCTCGCGCTGCTGCTCGCGCTCTGGCTGCGGCGCCGCGGCCGGCGGCCCGCCGCGCCGCCGCCGACGCCGCTCGAGCTGGCCGAGCAGGAGCTCGCCGCGCTGCTCGCCCGCGATCCCGACGGCAGCCACGACGTGAAGCGCTTCTACGTCGAGCTCACCGCCATCGTCCGCCGCCTGATCGAGCGGACCACGGCCGTGCGCGCGCCCGAGCAGACGACGCCCGAGTTCCTGCGCGCGATCGCGGGCCATCCCGCCTTCGACGCGGCGAGCGGCGCACGCCTGCGCGCCTTCCTCGAGGCGGCCGACCTCGTCAAGTTCGGCGGCCAGCGGCCGGCGCCCGAGGCGATCGCCGCGAGCCTCGCCCGCGCGCGCGACTTCCTCCGCGAACTCGCGCTCCGGCCTGCTCCCGCTCCCGCGGCGACCGGAGCGGCGCCGTGAGCTTCTCCTTCCACGGCTTCCGTTTCGGCGAGCCGCTCTGGCTCGCGGCGCTGGCGCCGCTGCTGCTGCTCGCGTGGCTCTCGGCGCGCCGCGGACGGCCGTCGCTCCTCTTCGCGAGCCGCGCGCTCTTCGACGGCGCGCCGACGACGCTGGCGCAGCGCCTCGCGCGCGCGCTCGCCCGCGGCCAGTGGCTGGCGCTCGCGCTCCTCGTCGTCGCGCTCGCCCGTCCGCAGCGCGGGCTCGAGGAGCACCGGATCCGCAGCGACGGCATCGCCATCGTGATGGCGCTCGACCGCTCGGGCTCGATGGCGGCGCTCGACTTCGAGCTCGACGGCCAGCGGCAGGATCGCCTCACCGTGGTGAAGCGGGTCTTCCGCGACTTCGTGGCCGGCGACCGCGAGCTCAAGGGCCGGCCCGACGACCTGATCGGGCTCGTCTCGTTCGGCGGCTGGCCCGAGGAGCGCTGCCCGCTGACGCTCGACCACGGCGCGCTGCTCGACGCGCTCGGCGGCGTCGCGCTCCTCGAGCCGTGGCTCGACTCGCGCGGACGTCCGGTCGAGCAGGAGCTGCAGGACGAGGCGAACGCGACCGCCATCGGCGACGCGCTCGCGATGGCGTGCGAGCGGGTCGGCGCGACGCCCGCCAGGAGCAAGGTCGTCGTGCTCCTCTCCGACGGCGGCCAGACGGCCGGCCTCCTCTCGCCGGAAGAGGCGGCGCAGGCGGCGCGCGACCTCGGCGTGAAGGTGCACACCATCGGCGTCGGGACCACCGGCCGCGTCCCCTTCCCGATGCGCGACCGCTTCGGGCAGGTGAGCTACGTGCCGCGGCAGGTCGAGCTCGACGAGAAGACGCTGCGCCAGATCGCCGAGACGACGGGCGGCCGCTACTGGAACGCGCAGGACGCGGAGGCGCTGACGCGCGTCTACGAGGAGATCGACCGGCTCGAGCGGACCGAGATCGAAGGGGCGAGCTACGTCGAGTGGAACGAGCTCTACCGCTGGCTGCTCGGGCCGGCGGCGCTGCTGCTCCTGCTCGAGAGCGTGCTGCGCGCGACGCGGCTGCGGACGCTGCCGTGAGGAGCCGCTGATGGCCGCGCTCTCCTTCGACCATCCGGCGTGGCTGCTGGCGCTCTGGCTCCTCGTGCCGTGGGCGCTGCTGCTGGCGCGCGCGCAGCGGCGGCGCCGCGTCGTCGCCGCGCGCTTCGTCGCCCCCGCGCTCCACGACGAGCTCCTGCCGCGGCTCGACGGCGCGCGCCCGTGGTGGGCGATCGCGCTGCAGCTCCTCGGCGCGGCGTGCCTCTGCTTCGCGTCCGCCGGCCCGCGCCTCGGCGTGACGTTCGAGCCGACGCGCGAGCGCGGAGCCGACCTGCTGGTCGTGCTCGACGTGAGCAAGTCGATGCTCTCCGCCGACGTCGCGCCGAGCCGCCTCGAACGGGCGAAGTCGGACGTGCGCGACCTCGTGGCCCAGCTCGCCGGCCACCGGCTCGGACTGCTGCTCTTCGCCGGCCGCGCCGCGAGCGCCTGCCCGCTGACGACCGACCGCGCCTTCTTCCTCGACGCGCTGGCGAAGGCGGGACCCGGCAGCGCGCCGCGCGGCGGCACCGCGATCGGCGACGCGCTGCGCGCCGCGCTGCAGGCGCTGCCGGCGGAGCGCGAGCGCGACCAGGCGATCGTGCTGATCACCGACGGCGAGGACCACGACTCCTTCCCGCTCGAGGCGGCGAAGCAGGCGGCCGAGCGCGGCGTGCGCGTCTTCACCGTCGGCCTCGGCGACCCGGACGAAGGGGCGCGCGTGCCGGCGGCGGCGAACGACGGGACCTCGGCCTACCTCAAGCACGAGGGGCAGGAGATCTGGTCGAAGCTGCAGGAAGGGCTGCTGACCGAGATCGCGACGACGACGGGCGGCGCCTACGTGCCGGCGCGCACGACGACCTACGACCTCGGCGTGCTCTACCGCGACCATCTCGAGAAGCTGGCGGCCGGCGACTTCGGGACGACGCGCCGCCAGCGGCGCACGCCGCGCTTCCAGTGGTTCCTCGCCGCGTCGCTGGCCTGCTTCGCGGCGGCGCGCTGGCTGCGCGAGGCGAAAGGGCGGCCCGCGTGGCGGCCCGCGCTCGCGGCGGCGCCGCTGCTGGCGATCGCGGCGCTCGCTCCCGTCGCGCGCGCGGACGAGCCGACGAGGGCCGTTCGCGTCGAGGCGGCCGCGGCGGTCGCCGACGGGATCGCGCGCCTCGCGGCAGGCGACGCGCAGGAGTCGCTCGCGAAGTTCGACCGCGCGGCCGAGCTGCTGAAGGGCGACGCGGTCGTCCTCTTCGATCGCGGCTGCGCGCGGCGCGCCGGCGGCGATCTCGACGGCGCCGCGGCCGACTTCGCGGTGCCGGCGGCGGGACGCGACCTCGCGCTCGCCGCGAAGGCGCGCTTCAACCTCGGCGACGTCGCGGTCGCGCGCGCGCAGCAGTCGCTCGGCGAGAAGCCGGAGGAGGCGGAGGGCGACGCGCGCACGAAGGCGGTCGACGCGATCGAGGCGGCGATCGGCCACTACCGCTCCTGCCTCGCCGTCGCGCCCGACCACGCGGGCGCGCGCGCGAACTTGGAACGGCTGCGCCTCTGGCTCAAGCAGATGGCCGACGCCTGGGCGCGCCACGACCGCGAGAAGCGGCGCGAGGAGCTCGATCTCCTGAAGTTCCTCGACTGGCTCTTCACGCAGGAGGGCGAGCTGCGGACCGCTGGGCGCGGCGTCGCGCGCGAGTCCGACTCGCCGCTGCGGCGCGCCGCGCAGGAGGCGCTCGCGCGCCGGCAACGGAGCCTCGTCGAGGAGCTGCCGACGCTGAAGGAGAAGCTCGCGCGCGCGGTGCAGGACGCGGCGCAGCAGGCGGCCGCGCCCGCCGCCGCGCAAAACGGCGCGCCGGGCGGCGCGCCGCCGCAGGGCGCGCCCGCGCCCGATCCGGCGCAGCTCGAGGCGCTCGTCCGCTCGCTCGCGGAAGCGGTCGACGCGATCGGCGGCGAGATGACGCGGGCGGGCGACGCCTTCGCCGCGGCGAAGTTCGCCGACGGCGACCTGGCCGGCTCGCACGCGCAGCAGGGGTTCGAGCAGCTCTGGCTCACCTTCTCCGACTTCGGCAGCGTCGTGCAGCGCGGGCTCGGCGTCGCGAACGCGCAGGTCGACGCGCTGAAGCCCTTCGCCGCGCCCGACGCCGATCCGCCGTTCGCAGCCGCCGACGAGGCGCGCACGACGACGCGCGAGCAGGCGCGGCGGATCGCGACGATCGGCGCGCTGCTGCCGTCCCACGCCGAAGCGATGAAGGAGCAGCAGGAGTTCGCCGCCGCGGTCGCGAAGGCGATCGAGTCGGGACCCAAGATCGAAGCCGCGGCGCGCACCGCCGCGACGCAGGTCGACCTCCCCGACGCCGCGACCGCGCTCGGCGCGGCGGAGGAGGCGCAACGGCTGCTGAAGGAGATCGCCGACCTGCTGCCCAAGCAGGAGCCGAAGGAAGACGAGAAGAAGGACGACGAGAACAAGAAGGACGAGCAGAAGCAGGACAAGCCGGACGAGAAGAACCAGGACGACGGGAAGAAGCCGGACGAGAAGAGCCAAGAACCGCAGGACCCGGGCGACCCGCAGCAGCAGAAGGACGATCCGTCGACCTCGCCGGAGCAGAAGCGGTCGCAGGCGCAGGCGCTGCTGCGCAAGGCGCTCGAGCGGGCGAAGGAGAAGGCGGCCGAGCAGAAGAAGGTCGAGGAGGCGCTCCTCGTCGTGCCGGGCGGAGTCGATCGTGACTGGTAGGCGACCGACCGCCGGTTCGCTCCTCGTCGCGCGCTTCGCGGCGCGTGTCTCTGCGCGCTTCGTCGCGCTCCTCGCGACGCTGCTGCTCGCGGCGCCGCCGCTCCTCGCCGCGGTCGCCGACGAGCCGCGTCTCGAGTGCAAGCTCGAGCGCGAGTCGATCTACGAGGGCGAGGCGGTCGACTACGTCGTGACCGTCCTCGACGGCGGCGACGCGACGCCCGACCTCTCCGCCTTCACCGACTTCGAGGTCGTCGCGGCCGGCGTGCGCCCCTTCTCCTCGACCTTCGTCGAGAACGTCAACGGCCGCTTCCGCAAGGTCGAGCGCACGGGCGCCGACTACCGCTTCTCGCTCACGCCGCGCACCAGCGGCCGCCTCACGGTGCCCGCCCCCACCGTCACGATCGACGGCCGCAAGATCGCCGGCGACGCGCTGCCGCTCGTCGTCGTCCCGCCCGATGCGAAGGGTCGCGCGCGGCTCCGCCTCGAGTTCGAGCCGGCCGCCTGCTACCCGCAACGGCCGGTCAAGGTCCGCCTCCGCATCGACGTGCGCCGCCCCGCCGGCGATCCGCAGGGGCGCGATCCGGTGATGCTGCTCGGCCAGCTCGCGGAGCGGAAGCTGCCGCAGCTCCAGCTGCCGTGGATCCCGCTGCCGTCGGGCCTCGAAGGCAAGCCGTGGAACGAATGGCTCGCGCCCTACGAGATGCGCGGCGCCGAGGCGGGCTTCGTGATCAACGAGCTCAAGGCGCAGGGCGGCGCGCTGATGCTCTTCGACGACCGGCCGCGCTACTACCTCTTCGACCTGAACGGTCGCGCCGCCGGCGCCGACGACGTCGCGCGCCTCTCCGGCCTCGACGGCGTTCCCGACGAGTGGTTCAGCTACTCGATCGAGCAACTCGTGACGCCGACGCGGCCGGGCCGCATCGAGCTCGCGCCGGCGTCGCTCAAGGGGCGCTTCATCACGTCGATCGAGGGGCGCCACGCGTCGCTCGACGAGCTCTACGCGCGCAGCGAGGCGGCGACGCTGCTGGTGCGCGAGCCGCCGGCCGAAGGGCGTCCCGCCACGTGGACGAACGCGATCGGCCGCTTCGAGCTCGCGGCCGACCTGACGCCGCGCGCGGCTCGCGTCGGCGACCCGCTGACGCTGACGCTCCTCGTCACGGGCAGCGGCAACCTCGACGAGCTCGAGCCGCCCGACCTCGCGGCGCTCCCCGCCTTCGCGCCCTTCCGCGTCCACGCGCCGACGTCGGAGGCGAAGGCGGGCGGCCGCCTCTTCACCTGGAGCGTCCGGCCGCGCGCCGCCGCGACGACCGAGGTGCCGCCGCTCCCGATGGCGTGGTTCGATCCGGAGCGGGAGCAGTGGGTCGAGCGGAGCACGCCGGCGCTGCCGCTCGAGGTGAGCGAGGCGACCGCGCTCGATCCTTCGGCGATCGTCGCGGCGCCGCAGGCGGAGCGCTCCGGCCCCGAGCTCGCGGCGCGGCAGGGCGGCGTCTTCGCGCACGATTCCGACCCGCGACGGCTCGGCGACGAGCGGGTCGCGTGGAAGGCGCATGCGGCGGCGAGCGGCGCCCTGCCGCTGCTGACCGCGGCCGGCCTGCTGGCGGCGCGCTCGTGGCGGCGGCGCCACGCCGATCCGCGCCTGACGCGGCGGCGGCGCGCGGTGGCGCGCGCGAAGGAGCGGCTCGCGGCGCTCGATCGCGGCGCCGCGCTCGCTCCGCTCGACCTCGCGCGCGAGCTGCGTGCGGTCGTGGCGGGACTGGTGGCCGACGTCGTCGATCGCAGCGAGGCGGCGCTGACCGCGCGCGAAGCGGGCGAGCTGCTGGTCGCGGCCGGCGCCGACGGCGCGATCGCCGAAGCGACGCGCGCCGCGCTCGAAGGCTGGGAGGCGCTCCGCTTCTCGGGCGCGGCGCACGACGGCGCGGCGCTGCGGGCCGAGGCGCGCGCGCGGATCGACGTGCTGGCGCGCGAGCTCGAACGCTGCGGGGCGCTGCGATGAGCGCGTCGCGACGACTGCGTTTCCTCGCCGCGGCGCTGGGGCTCGCGCTCGCGACCGGCTGCCGGCGCGAGGCCGACCTCGCCGCGGTCGACCTCTTCGCGGCGGCGAACGGAGAGCTCGCGCAGGCGACGACGGCGGATGACTGCCGCGCCGCCGCGGCGCGCTACGAGCAGCTCCTCGTCCAAGGCGGCGAGAACGGCGCGGTGCTCCACGCGCTCGGCAACGCCTGGTTCCGCGCCGGCGAGAAGGGGCGCGCGATCGCCGCGTGGCGGCGCGCCCTCCTCCACCGGCCGCGCGATCCGGGGTTGCGCGCCAACCTCGCGCAGGCGCGCGTCGGGCTGCCGCCGCAGGAGTCGCCGCTGATCGACGAGCTCCTCTTCTGGCGCGACGACATGAGCTACGGCGAGCAGGCGTGGCTGATGACCGGCGGCGTCGCGCTCGCCTGCCTCGCGCGACTGCTGGCGCGCCGCGGCACGCGCTCCGGCGCCGTCGCGAACCGCGTCGCGTGGAGCGCCGGCGTGGTCGCGGCGGTCGCGACGCTCGCCTTCGCGCGCACGGTGGCCGAGGTCGAGTTCACGCGCCACGGCGCCGTCGCGGCCAAGGAGCTCGTCGTCCGCAAGGGCGACGCGGAGAGCTTCGAGCCGGCGCTGACCGAGCCGCTGCGCGACGGCACCGAACTGCGCGTCGTCGGCGAGCGCGGCGGCTGGCTCGAAGTCGAGCTGGCGGGCGGCCTCTCCGGCTGGGTGGAGGCGGCGCGCGTCGTCACGTGGTGAACGCGGGCGCCTCGCCCCCACCGCTACGATGGCGCGACCGCGCGATTCCTGCCCCTCGCGCGAGGAGACCGCGATGACCACCGCTCGCCGCAGTCCGGGCCCCGCCGCCGCGAGGAAGCCGGCGCCGCCGAAGAAGTCGTCGCTCGTCGTCCCGCTCGCGATCGGCGGCGGAGCGCTGCTGCTGGTCGTCGGCGCGTTCGTGCTCCTGAAGGGCCGCGGCGGCGGCGCGACTCCGCAGGAGCCGTCGAAGGAGGCGCCGAAGGAGTCCGCGACCGAGGCCGCCGGCACCGGCGAGACGAACGGGTCGCCCGCCGCGGCGCCGGTGGCCGCCGCGCCCGCAGTCGAGAAGCCGCCGGCGCCGACCTTCGACCGCGCCGCGCTCGACGAGCGGCTCGCCGCGATCACCGGCGCCGACGCGGCGGTGGCGCTCGGCGACTCGGTCTTCGCGATGACGAACGACCACGAGCTCGCCGACCGCTGCTTCGTGCGCGCGCTCGCGCTCGAGCCCGACCACGCGGCGGCGAAGCGGCGGCTCGACGTGCGGCCGTTCGACGCCGACCGCGACCTGCCGGGCTTCGGCGACGTGCGCGGCACGCCGCAGACCTACCTGCTGAAGAGCTTCATCGCGCTCGACGGCAAGCGCCTCACGCGGCCCGAGCGGCAGGCGGAGGCGGCGCGCTGGGCGAAGGAGCGGCCGCTGATCGACGCGCGCGTCGAAGAGTGCCAGGACGACCCGTGGATGCTGCGCGTCGACCAGACGCGCAACATGATCGCGCAGCGTCCCTTCTTCGAGAGCTTCGACTACGACGTGATCGAGAGCACGCGCCCCTACGCGCTCTTCGTCGAGCTCAAGGGCAACAGCGTGACGGAGCGCGACGAGCGGCGCGCGGCGGTCGAGGAGGCCTACACGCCCTACCTCGCCGCCTACGACCGCTCGATCCACGACTACCTCGTGCCGCTGTCGCCGAAGCCGCCGAAGGACGACCCGGCGTTCATCATCTTCGTCCTGCTCGACCGCGCGAGCTACGACCGCTTCCTGAGCGAGTTCGAGGGGATGGCGGGGCCGCCCGGCATGCGCGCCCACTACACGCCGCAGGAGAAGTGGGCCTTCACCTACTCGCCCGACGTGAAGAACGTCCGCGCGCCCGACTTCGTCGAGGGGACGCAGACGCTGCTGCACGAGATCACCCACGCCTGGGTCGACAAGCTCGCGACGGGCGACGACGGCCGCAGCTACTCGATCTCGAACGTGCAGACGCACTGGTTCAACGAGGGGATCGCCGAGTGGATGTCGTGCCACTTCCTCGACGGCGACGCGGTGAAGTTCGAGCCATGGAAGTCGCTGCGCATGACCGAGCTGGCGCAGCGCGAGAAGGGGGTGCGCATCCCCTTCCGCACCGCCTTCGGCATCGGCGCGAACGCGGGGCTCCTCACGGCGGCCGCCAGCGCCGTCGCGTCGGAGCTGAAGATCGACCCGCTGCGCGGCCTCGTCGCGCTGCAGAGCCACTTCTACGCCGACATGTGGCTCTGGATCTTCTGGCTCGAGTACGCGCAGGACGGGAAGAACCGCAAGCTCTTCCAGGACTACGCGCGCAAGGAGCTGGCCGGCGAGGGCGGCACCGAGCTGGCCGACAAGATCTTCAAGCCGCTCTTCGAGGAGGGCGGGCTCGAGGCGAAGGTCGACGAGTTCCGCGAGGCGGTGGCGAGCGGGAAGCTGAAGCTCCCCGACCGCGCGCTGAAGGCGGGGCAGTGATCGCGCTCGGCTGCGCCGGCCGCGCGACGCTGCCGGTCGGGAAGGTCGTCGCGGTCGGCCGCAACTACGCCGACCACGCGCGCGAGATGGGCCACGCGACGCGCGACGAGGAGCCGCTGCTCTTCCTCAAGCCGGCGAGCGCGCTCGTGCCGGGCGGCGGCGAGGTCGAACTGCCGGCGTTCAGCGCGAAGGTCCACCACGAGGTCGAGCTGGTGGTCCGCGTCGCGCGCGACGGACGGCGCTTCAGCGTCGCCGAGGCCGCGGCCGCGATCGACGCGGTCGCGGTCGGCCTCGACCTCACCGCGCGCGACCTCCAGGAGCGGGCGAAGCAGCGCGGCGACCCGTGGGCCGTCGCGAAGGGGTTCGACCAGTCGGCGCCGCTGTCGCCGCTCGTCGCGCTCGACCGGCCGGAGCGGCTGCGCGCGCTCGCGCTCTCGCTGACGGTGAACGGCGTCGTGCGGCAGCGCGGGCGCACGGCCGAGATGATCACGCCGGTCGCCGAGCTCGTCGCCTTCGTCTCGACGCGCTTCCGCCTCGAGGCGGGCGACCTCCTCTTCACCGGCACGCCGGCGGGCGTCGGTCCGCTGGCGAGAGGCGACGTCGCGGTGGCGGAACTGCGCGACGACGACGCGGCCGCGGCCGCGCGACCGCCGGTCGCGGCGCTGACGATCCGCTGCGCCTGACGTCCGGCGCGCGGGCGCGCTACGCCTGCTCGACCAGCTCCGCGTCGGCGGGAGCCCGGCGCGCGAGCCACTCGAGCAGCCGCGCCTCGGTGCCGAGGTCGGTCCAGCCCGCCTCGCGCGGCAGCGTGACGACCGCCAGCGACGGCGCGCCCGCCAGCACGTCGGACGAGAAGTTCGCCGGCGGCAGCAACGCGTAGGCCGCGGCGAACTCGGCGCCGCCGTCGGGCCAGCGGTCGCGCAGCTCGCGCAGCCGGTTCGTCAGGCCCGGCAGCCGACGCGCGAAGAGGTCGAGCCAAGTCGTCGCGGCGCCCACGATCACGAAGGTGTTCCAGAGCGCGCGCTCCGACGCATGGAGCGCGAGCGCCTCCGCTTCGCCCGGCTTCTCGATGAACTTCTCGACGGTCGCGTGCGACGTGGCGCGCGCGGGCGCGGCGACGATCCAGCCGTAGTCGCGCACCGGCCCGTCGGGCTGCGCGCCGATCAGCACGAGGCCGCGCGGCGCCGCGCGCGCGACCGCCTCGGCGCGCGCGACCGTCGCGAGGAAGAGCGGCTCGTCGGCGACGCCGTGGTCCGACGCCGCGACCACGACCTGCGCGTCGGGCGCGCGGCGGACGAGATCGAGCAGCGGCAGCAGGACGCCCGCGGCCGTCCCGCGATCGCACGGCTGCTCCACCAGCGCGACGTCGCGCCAGCCGGCGAGCTGCTCGCGCGCGCGTTCGACCTGCGACGCGTCGACGACCACCGACGTGCGCGCCGGCGGGACGAGCGGAGCGAGTCGCTCGAGCGTCTGCTGCAGCAGCGAGCGGCCGCCGTCGAAACGGCAGAACTGCTTCGGGATCGCCGCGCCGAAGAGCCGCCGGGTCAGCGGCTCGAGGCGCCGGCCGAAGCCGCCGGCCAGCACCAACGCATGGAGCGCTCCGCCGGCCGCGAGGTCGCGCGCCGGCGAGCGGGAAATTCGGGTCATCGCTCGCCTCCGTGTCGGATCCGCCCATCGGAGATCGGGGCGCGAAACTGGAGGGCGATTCCGGGGGCGTCCCCCGGGCACCTTCACGCGCTCTTCACCGACACTTCATGGAGCCCCCCTAGGTTTCCCGCCCGAAGCAACAGAACCGTGGACCCGATGGAGGCCCCGATGAACGTCCGCATCCGCATCCCGCTGCTGGCGAGCGCCCTGGCGGGCGCCCTCGCGCTCCCCCTCTCCGCGTTCTGCGGCGACTCGCAGCCGCAATCGCCGGCCGCCGCCGTCGCCGCCAAGCCGGCGAGCGCGGTCGGCAAGGCCGAGGACCAGGTCAAGGTCGAGGCGGGCGTCCCCGTCTACGCGAAGACGCCGGGCGGGGTGAGCGGCAACCTCAACTCGATCGGCTCCGACACGCTGAACAACCTGATGACCTACTGGGCCGAGAGCTTCAAGGCGCAGTACCCGAGCGTCCGCATCCAGATCGAGGGCAAGGGCAGCGGCACCGCGCCGCCGGCGCTGATCGCCGGCACCGCGCAGCTCGGCCCGATGAGCCGCGAGATGAAGGCGTCGGAGGTCGACGACTTCGAGGGCAAGTTCGGCTGCAAGCCGACCGCGATCCGCGTCGCGATCGACGCGCTCGCCGTCTACGTCCACAAGGACAACCCGGTCGAGAAGCTGACGATCGCGCAAGTCGACGCGCTCTTCGGCAAGCAGCGCAAGCAGGGCTTCGCGAAGGACGCGCTCACGTGGGGCGACGTCGGCGTCACGGGCGACTGGGCCGCGGTGCCGGTCAGCCTCTACGGCCGCAACGCGGCGTCGGGCACCTACGGCTACTTCAAGGAGCACGTGCTCAAGAACGGCGACTACAAGGACACGGTGAAGGAGCAGCCCGGCTCGGCGTCGGTCGTGCTCGGCGTGACCGAGGACCGCGGCGGCATCGGCTACAGCGGCATCGGCTACAAGTCGTCGGGCGTGCGCGCGGTGCCGATCGCGAAGGACGACGCGACGCCGGCCGGCGACGTGAGCGCGGCGACCGTCTACGCCGGCAAGTACCCGATCACCCGCTTCCTCTACGTCTACGTGAACAAGGCGCCCGGCAAGCCGCTCCAGCCGCTGGTGAAGGAGTTCCTCACCTTCGTGCTCTCGCAGCAGGGGCAGCAGGACACGATCAAGGACGGCTACTTCCCGCTGACCGCGAAGCTGACCGCCGAAGAGCTGGCCAAGATCCAGTGAGGCGGGACGACTGAAGCGCATCGGCGTGCCCGGCCGCGCCCCCGGGCCGGGGCCGCCCCCCCGCTCCCCCCCCCCCCGGTACAGGGCCCGCCAGC
>Ga0315910_10000377_pt1 | contig 45280 bp, 77 predicted proteins | sample EdamamesoilMG_FD_204470 | JGI IMG/M metagenome (GOLD analysis project Ga0315910, IMG submission 204470) | Garden soil microbial communities collected in Santa Monica, California, United States - Edamame soil | ecosystem: Environmental > Terrestrial > Soil > Garden | place: USA: California...
CTCGCTGATACTGCCGCACGACGAAGTGCCGGCGCTTAACCCGAATGTTCCTGGAGCGTGTGCCGGCGTGCTGCCGAGCATCGAAGGCGGGCACTACTTCCGCAAGGAGCTACCAGCCTTGTAGCTCTTCGGCTGTAGGCGCCGCACGCTGGCCAGCTTCCGTAGTGGGCTGCGCGACAGCTTGCGGGCTAGCGGAAGCAGCCGGCATGCACAGTTCGATTATCAAGCCTACGGCTGGACTAAGAATCAGTGACCACGCAAGCGCCCAGCCAAAGCTATGCCCGCGAGCACGAGCAAGCGCTGCAACACAGACGGCGAACATTAGCCAAAGCACAATGATAGCCATTGCATTTATTCCTCTGCCCGTGAACGGCGAACCGTAGCACATGCGCGTACTAACGATACGGGAAGTCTGTCACAAGACCGGCCTTAGCCGGCCTACCGTCTACCGCATGGAGCAGCGCGGCGACTTTCCAAAGCACATCAAGGTGGGCGCTCGCCGCTCTGGCTGGCCGGAAGCTGCCGTAAACGAGTGGCTGGCGGCCCGCGGCGTGCCCACTACGGACAGCCTGCCGCCAGAAGCCATGCCGTGGTTCCCTAGCGCGTTTCTCGGCAGCACCAGGGGCTGGCCCTGCTGCGCTCGCCTGCTTTACCGCGAGCTGCTAGAAGCGCAGTGGACCATGGGCAGCCTGCCCGACGACGAGCCCGAGCTAATCCGTGTGGCCAATGTCGGCGAAGACTGCTTCCGCCGTGGCTGGCCGTACGTGAAGCGAAAATTCCGCCCTGGACGCGATGGCCGATTGCGCAATGCACGGCTAGAACAGCACCGCGCCAAGCCCTAAAGTGTGACGTATCCGTCACTTCTGTGACCGGGTAACTTACCGGGTAGGTTTTCCGGCCCTTTTCCGATTCCCTAGCGCCTACGCGCACTTACGTGCGGGTAGCCTAAGCCATTTCATTATGGGAGCGCCGGCTCATGGCGTCTCACTGCAGCGCATTATTCCGCCAAGTGTTTGTAAACCTTAGCTAGTTGGGATCACAGCGGCTCACGTAGTCTCAGAGCGGCGCGCTTGACGCCGGGTAGGTTAACGGGTAGCTTTGCGGGTAGAGATTAACTCGTTAACCCGAAGGCACTAAACCTATGTCCAAGCAAATACCGGAACTAGAAGAGCGCTGCGGCTCGTGGGTCTGCACGTCGCCTGCTGGTGAAGTCCGGGAGTTCTTCGAGCGTGCGAACGCTGAGAAGGCAGCAGCCAGCGGCTGGCGAGTCGAGACGGCGGCCACTTACCTGGCGCGAATCAATCGGGAGCTGCGCGCATGAAGCTGTCAGAAGCCAAAATCAAAGCCGCCAAGCCGGCCGAGCGCGAGTACAAGCTGGCCGACGGTCACGGGCTTACGCTCATAGTCATGCCGCACGGCTCGAAGCTCTGGCGGTATCGAGACTACCGCAACGGCAAAGAGACCATGCTTAGCTTGGGCGCCTATCCTGTCGTCACGCTGGCCGCCGCTCGCGACCGCGTGCTGGAGCTGCGCCGGCAGAAGCATGCCGCTACAAATGGCGCGGCTATCATGCTGCCCGCGCCGGCCATGCCCGCGCAAGAGCTGGAGCGCTCGGCGCACGCTGCCGAGCTTGCGACGCGCACAGCCGGGCCGACGTTCAAGGCGTTCGCGCAAGACTGGCTCGACGGCTACGCGAAGAAGCAGAGCATTAGCGACGCATTCCGCGCCGAGCAGCAGCGCTATATAAACCACTTCGCCCGCGAGCTAGGCGAAGGCACGCTGCTTGCCAGTCTCACGGCACCAGTGCTCTACAAGGCTGCTGTAAAGATCGCAGAAGAGCGCGGCGACAACGCCGCATCGCGCGCCGTGCGCACGCTGCAGTACGTTACTGGCGAAGCTGTCTTGCAAGGCGTCATAGCTGCCGATCCGGCCGCCGCAATCAAGCTATCTGCACCAAAGGCTAAGGCGCGTACGGCGATCACTGACCCCACGGAGTTAGGCACGCTGCTGCGAACCATAGACACGTCAGAGAAGCTGCTGCCCGCGTACAAGCTCGGGCTGCGGTTACTGTCAATCGTCTACACGCGGCCGTCGGAGCTGCGCCTAGCTAAGTGGTCCGAGTTCGACTTGGACGCCAAAGAGCCGCAGTGGATTATCCCTGCCGAGCGCATGAAGCTGCGCCGCGAGCACGTAGTGCCGCTGCCCAAGCAGGCAGTGGCGATCCTGCGCGAGCTGCACAAGCTCACGGGGCACACGGGCACGGTGCTTACGCTCAACGGCGGCAAGCCGCTTGCTGCTGGCGCCTTCCGCAAAGCGCTTGCGCAGATAGGCTACAAAGGCAAGCTGGACCCGCACGGCTTCCGTGCCACGGCCAGCACGCTACTGGCCGAGCATGGGCACGACGAGACGGTAATAGAGCTGTCCCTGGCGCACGCCATACCTGGCGTTAAGGGCATCTATAACCGCTCGCACAAGCTGCCGCAGCGCCGCAAGCTCGCGCAGGCTTGGGCCGACTACTTGGACAAGCTGGCAGGCTAGCCATTATGGTTAACTCGTTAACTTGTGACGCAGCTCACAGGTTAACCCGTTAACCTGTGGCATACTGTGCCCCATGAACCGCCAAGACATTATCTGCAACGTGTTCGCCTTCGGCCAGCTCCAGGCTGTGCTCGGGCTCGAAGTCGCGCTGGCGCTCTTCGCGCTCGGCGGCTTCGTCGCATACACGCGGTACTTGCTGCGCACTGGCTACCAGGCTAACCCGCTGCTCGGCTAACTAAAGGGAGTCCACGCAATGCTTACCATCCACTGCACTGCCGAAGCCATCGAGCTTAACGACATGGACGGCGCCATGCGCCGCGCTGGCGTGGACTTCTCGGCGCTGCCGCTTACGAGCAGCTGGCAGCACGTCACGGCGCAGCGCCAAGCGCGGCTAGTGGGCGGCTGTCTCGAAGTCGCGGAGCGCTCGCCGACGCTGTACCCGATCAGCGGTGCGCGCGAGATTCGCTACCCGCTCCGTAATCCGGCCGCGCCGAAGTCGCACGAGCAGCTGCTGCGCTCGCTTCTCAACGGCTAACCAAGGAGCCACTGCAATGAAGCCCGGAACAATCCTACGCAACGGCGCTACGGCGCTCGCCTACGACTTCGACGTGGTGCTGGCGAAGACGGCTAGCGACGTGGACGAGTACGCCACGTGGCTGGTGGACCGTAACGGCGTCACTGCGTCGGGCCGCTACTTCTCGGCAGACGAGCACGGCAGCAACGCGGAAGCGCTGCTGGCCGCAGCGGAAGACTTCGCTAGCCGCGCAGCAATCGAGCGCGGGCGCGATCAGACGCGCGCACAGCCTAACCACTACTACGGGAGACACTGACATGGCAGCCTCACTTCGTATCAAGGTCTACACGCAGAGCAACGTCTACGTGGCGGCCTGCCGGCACCCGGAAGAAGCCGCCTGCCTCGCAGCGATGCTTGGCGACGGCGCCACGCTCCGCGACGGGCACGCCAAGCGCGACACGTTCTGGACGGAAGGGCCGGCGACGCGTGCCGGCGACAGCTACGACCGCGTAGCGGACGCGCTGCAGACGCACCGCGACCAGGTAGCCGCTAAGCTCGTGGCTAAGGCCGCAGCAAGCAGCACGCGAGTGCTGGAGACAGTGGCCGAGCGCATGCACGAGAAGGCGCAAGAGAAGAAGCTGCGCGAAGTAGTCGAGCACGTGCGCGAGCAGCTGGCCGACGGCAGCTCGCTGGACGGCGCGCTGGAGCACTCCGCGGCGCTGTACGAGCTGGACCTGGACGCCGTGCGCCACGAGTGGAGCCTGCACAATGGCAGCTAACGGCTACTGCGGACCGTTTGCGCTGGCGTACGTGCTGCGCGTGTCCACTGGCGACGCGGCGGCGATCCTGCGCAAGCTCACAGGTAAGCGCGCAATCATTGGCGTGACCGTGGCGCAAATGCACGGCGCGCTGCAGGACCACTGCAAGCGTGTGCTGGCGTGGCCGCAAGGCAAGGCGAAGTGGCCCAGCCAGCTGCCGCCTAGCTACTTCAATGCGCACACGTTCGGCGCAGCGCAGCCGACAGTGCGCGAGTTCTGGGAAGCGTTCGGCGGACCGGACCGTGTGTACGTGCTCGACGTGCCGGGCCACTATATGGTGCTAGACGGCGACAGGCTATACGATAACAACGGCACCGCGCTGGCGAGCGAGCACTACAAGAACCGCTGCCACGTGCGCATCGCGTGGCACTGTGCGAGGGCCAAGTAATGAGCGACGAAGTAAAGCGTAAACGTATTAACTGGCTTTGCTTGCTGTGGGTCCACGCGTGGCAGTGCATCTTCATAGCCGACAGCGGCAGCCCGGCAGTGTTCAAGTGCTCGCGTTGCGGAGCGCAGGACGTGGAGCCATGAGTAACGAAGCAGTGAAGCGCTACGCGTGCACCAGCTACGAGTGCCACGGCGAAGCCGACAAGCCCGGCGTGTGCCCGGAGTGCAAAGTGCAGCAGCTCGCCGAGCGCGTGCACGAAGTCTGGCTGCCGAAAACGTTCTGGCTAGACCACGCCGAGCGAGCGCTGCCTGCCGGCGACGTGGTGAAGTGGGCAGGGAACCGCGGGCTAATCAAGTGCAGCGAGTCCGAGCTGGCCGAGATTGCGAGCGACGCCGATCACTACGCGCACGAGTTCGGACCGGATGCCGACGGGCTCGAAGGTATCAAGCGCAGCGCTAAGGCGACGCAGCGCGCAATCAAGCGCTACCTAGAGCGGCGCGCAGAGCTGCAAGCAATCAAAGCGCGGGCTGCGCAGTGGCCAGCATGACGCAGCCAACAAAGCAGCGGGTAATGCAGCGCCTTAGCGACGAGCTGGCCGAGCTGGTTAGCCGGCAGCCGAACCTGTCACACCAGGAAGTACTGCACGGGCTCGCGCTGTTAGTAGAGCTGCACGTTATCGCAGGCACGAGCCAGCGCCAGGAAGAGCCGCGCGGCTTGCTGCTGCTTCCAAATCGGCGCACTTAGTCTGCGCATTTTGGTAAGAAACCTGAAGCCGTGACGCATTCGTGCGTCCGCGGGTATCCTACTGCGTGTGCACATTGCCACGTGACACGAGTCGCAGACTTATTGCAGACTGCAAGTAAATTTCCAAACCATGGACCGCACCAAACTTGTAGAGCTGGAGCTGCACTGCTGCTGCGAGCCAGGAAAGCTATTAGGCTATCTGAAGGTGCCGGAAGCTGCGGCCATTCTCGGCAACACCATTACGCTGCTAGTGAACGAGTCCGCCAGCATCGTGCAGCTGTGCGTCGAGCTGGTTACGGACATGCGGGAGCACCGCGACTACGCACGCGACCTGGTGCGCATGGGACTGGACGGCGACGCCGAAGCTAGCGCCATGTTCCTGCAGCTGTACAAGCAAGGCACGCGGCTTGCGCTCCGATTCGCTCACGGCGACTGCGGCGAGGCGGCAGACGCGGACGCCGAGCTGGAACGCTTGCGCACTTTCCGCGGCTTCCGCCCCGCGTAATTCTGTAATAAAGCCAGCGCCCGCGCGGGCCAATGGTTAACGCGTTAACCAGCGCTTGACAGCGCGTCCGTTAACCCGGATAGTTCGCAGCACTAACCAAATGCGTGCGCGGCGACAATATCGGCCGCCGTGACGCGCAAAGCAAAGGAGTGCAGCACCATGTCCGCGCATGATGTGCTTTCGCTTACGGTAGGCGCCGAGCTTCTACTGCTCGGCTATGGATTCATGCTTAATGCGTGGCGCAGCCGTCGCTAGGGACCAGCTGCGCCATGCCGTCGCTACTTGTCCGAGAGAATGCTGGACAGCTCTTCAGCGAAGCGCTGCAGAAGCTCTTCGACACGCTGCACGTTCTTGCCGCGCTTCACGCGCTCTGCGTCGCGCGTAATCGCCGCGAGCGGTGCAACGAACGAGTGGTACACGCCAGTGCCCGCGAAGACTGCCTGCAAGTCGGCCGGACTCAAAGTGCCGTCGGACAGGTGGCCAATGGCCGGCACCTTAGCTGGCGGCAGCAGCTGCGCTTGCACCTTATCCAGCACAGCCTTGCGGTATTCGTACTCGCTGCGGTAGTCGAGCACGTTAACGCCCATCTTCATGCCGCGAAGAATGTTCGACTTTTGTACAGCCCAGCTCTTAAGGCCGCGCTCTGGGTCTTTCAGGTTCGTAATCTCGTGCGCTTGCTTCAAGCGCTCTTCGGCCAGCTCGGTAGCGAGCCGGTACTGGCCAATCTGTACGCCACGATTCTTCGACAGCTTCGCGGCCATGTGCGCCAGGTTCATAAGCCGCTCGCTGCTCTTGTCCGCCGCTGCGTGCAGCTCTTCCTCTTTCGCACGGAGCCCGCCTGGCCCGTGGTAGTCGTCGTACATAGCCTTAATGGCTTTCCACGCAGCAGCCTTAAGAGCTGGGTCTATGTCGTCTGCGGTTAGCTGCTTCGACACAAAGGAACCTCCAGTAAATGGTTATTGTTAAGAAGTCCGTTTACACGCGCGCGAAGTCTACGCACTTCCGCGGCTCGCCGCTAGACCCGTTCCACATATCTGCATAAAAGGCTAACGAGTTAACCATGGCAGAGTTACCAATATCCGAGCTAGTCGCGCGAGCAGCCGAGCTGCGCATGCAGCTGTCCGGCCGCCTACCCGAGCGCGTCTACTGGGGCTGGAAAGACTTCCTTGTGGGCACCAGCACCATGCCAGGCGCAGCCGTCGGCGCGTACGTGCTGCTGCTGCACCACCAGCTCGACAAAGGCAGCCTGCCAGTGGACACAGGCGAGCTGCTGCGCATCGGCCGCATTGAAGGCACCACGGACGTGCTCGGCCATGTGCTAGGAAAGTTCCAGCAGCTCGGCGACCACTTCTACAACGTTCGCATGCTGCAAGAGTTCGTAGCGGCAGCAGAGCAAGCCGTGCGAGCACGGCGGAATGGCGTGCGCGGCGGCAGGCCGAAGAATGACGAACCTTTCCCGAGCTGACGGGTTAGGCCGGATTAGTCAGTGCGACACTGCAACACGAACTGCAGCGAGTCGCGAAGTGCCGGTAAATGCGTGGGCGCCTTTCGTTCATAAGTAACTACGCAACACTGACAGCTAGCGGCGGCGCCCATGGCGCTACCTCCACGCCGCGCGCTAGCACCTTCACTTAGTCACAAGGGAACCGCATGGCAACGCATTACAAGCAACGTCCACCGCTGGAGCTGGAGCGCCGCGCGAAGCGTGAAGCGCAGACAGCAGCCCGCGCCCAGCTCGTGCTGCACGAGACAGCGCCGGCCTTCTTCTCGCAGTGCTCGCCGTGGCGCGAGTTCTTGCTGCCGTCCGTGATGCTCGCCGAGCATGCGGGCCACTATCACAGCCTTAAATGGCAGCCGACGCGCAGACGCTGGCGGCTCGTCGTCGTGTGCAATCCGCGCGCGTTCGGCGCAGGCAACGTCCACGCCAGACACGCGACGGGGCACTACGCGCATGGCTAACCTGGAACCGTGGAAGCCGCACGCTCGCAGGCTGCATGCCGCAGGGCGCAGCGTTCGCGACGTGTGCCGCGCTCTGGAAGAGTTCTACGGCATTCCGTTTTCGTTCGGAAAGGTGCAGCGCTTTCTTGCGAGGGGCCGCGAATCAGTTTCGGCCTATTCAAGTGTCAGTCTGAAAATTCAACGCGAAAACGAAACGAGTAACAGCCATGGGCACGACGAAGTAACAGGCGCAGCTCGCGACCATCGCGACGATGACGCCGAGCGCTGGCTAAGCCGGAACGATCCGGCCTACGCCGAAACGCGGCGCCAGTGGCAGCAGTGCCGCACAGATGCGATAGCGCGCCAGTCCGGCTCAGGACTGCAGGCCGTCGCGAGCGACGCCGACGAGTAACAGGGAATGGGCGACGAGCACGCCCAGCAAGCCGGCGCAATGCTGGCACCGCGGCCGGCCCGGCCAATAAGAAGCCCGCATCCAAGCCGCATTTCTCCCTGGCGGCTGGGCTAGTCAAGAAAGAGCTGGGCCGGCCGCACCTTCGAGAAAGTGTGACGCAGTTACGGTTTAACTAGTTAACCAGCGGTACGATGGCAGCTACTCGTTAACTTACGGAGCGCACGCAAATGGATTTTTCGCCAGGGAGTGCCTTAGCCATCGGCAGCATGCTGCTGCTGATTCTTGCGCCAGCTGCCATTGCGCTTTTCATGGGGCAGCGCGACAGCAAGCTGCCGGGCCGCACGGTGCTGCGCCCGCGTCCGTACTACGACGCGCGCAAGGTCGCGCTGGAAACCGAGCTGCCGAACCAGGCCGCGCAGCCGCGCCGCGAGCTGCCGCAGCCGTCGCCGGAAGACTTCGAGCTGGCGCGGCAGGCGCACGCGGAATACCGAGCGCGCAGGGAGTGTGCTTAATGGATTACTTCGACTACAACGCACGCCGCACGGGCGCAGTTACTGGCATCCGTCGCGCCGTCGTGGAGTTCGACCGCAACGTGGACGACACGGCACGCATTCTGCGTAACGAGCGCGGCGAAGCTGCAGGCTTCGTCGTGGAGCCCGAGCAGCAGGCGCAGCGCCGCTGCAATTCGTGTCTGACGTTCTGCGGCACGTCCTGCAAGTGCGGAGCGACGCGCTAATGCCGCGCACATGGAAGTGGTACACGCCGGAAGGCGTCATAGAGCGCACGCAGATGGCGCATGCCGAGCTGCAAATGCAAGCCGAGCTGCACCGCGTGCGCGCAATGCAGGCCGCCGCCGAACACGACGAGCCAGCGTATGCACGCGCCGTTCGCCGCATCGAGCGCCTTTCGCACGCGTCGGCGCGCATGACGCAAATTGTTATCAAGGCTGCGGCGCTGCCGAGCCACGTAAGCAGGACGCTGCACTAGTGCTCTTCGTCTACAACGACACACGCTCGCCATACCAGTGGGCGCCAGGGCTCGTCGCTGCCGCCAAGAAGCGCGGCACGCGGCACAAGCTGCTGCGACAAGGCGACGACTCTTACCGCGGCACCGTCGGCTACTTCTTCGGACGCTGCGAGCAGCGCGCGGAAGTTCTGCCACACGCACGCGGCTACTGCCAGCGCGTGGCCACTTGGCCCGGCATTACTTCCGTGATTGCGCCCCGCGAGTACCTGCACTACGAACGCAAAGACCTGCAGGCGCTGGAGTTCGCGCACTTCATGCCCGAAACATGGAACTGCACGCGCAAAGTGCAGACGCATGCAGCGCTCGACGCGCTCGGGCTGCCGCTTATCTCGAAGAGCAACCAGGGCAGCAGCTCCAGCAACGTGCGGCTAATCGAGACGCGCGAGCAAGCGCTGCTCGAAGCGTCGCTGGCGCTCGGCGCGCAGGGACTGCAGACGGCGCGCGGCGTGCAAAAGGGCTACGTGCTATGGCAGCGCTACCTTGCGCAGAACGACTACGCGTACCGCGTGGTGCGTATCGGCGGCTGGTACTGGCTCTTGCGCATCTTCAATCGCGACGACAAGCCCATGGCTTCGGGCTCTGGCAAGTTCGAGGCAATCGAGCGCGTACACAGCGGCAGCCAAGAGCTGGACGTACTGCGCTGGGCGCATGACTTCTGCGAGCAGCACGCCATGCGCTGGGTAGGGCTCGACATTATCAGCGACCCGCGCACAGGTGCCTGGCGCCTGCTCGAAACGACGCTGGCGTGGAATCTGCGCGCGAAGGGCGCTAACGAAGCGTGCGCCGTCATGAACGAGCACGGCGAGCTGCACCCGAATGGCTACCACGGCCGCGACCAGTGGGCGCTGCTGCTGGACGAAATCGAACAGGGAGTATTCGGCTAATGCCCTACTATCGCCGCTTCTTGCTTCCGATTAGCACGTGCGTGCGTTACTCGCGACGTGGTGGCGGTACGTTCCACTACTTGCACGTGTACGTCTTCGGTGTACTCGTCGCAGCTATCCACTTGGACCGGCCGCGATGAAAACACGCCTACGCTTTAACTGGCAGCTAGAGCAGTGGCAGCTCGTGCTCGACGCCGTGCGCATGCAGGCGCTGGTGCCAATTACTCGCACGCTGCTTCTTAACAGCATGGTGCGGCCGTAATGCGCACACTCGTAGCACTCGTGCTCGTGGCGCTCGCCGGCTGTGACAGCGGCGGCAGCTCGGCTGACTTCGACACGTGCGACGTGTCGTACTCGTGGCCGCGCGACGTGTACGGCGAGTCCGGCCTGGTGCTGCACGCTACGGCACCTGCCGTTACCTTCGTGCAGTTCGAGGAAATGGAGCGCATTTACCGCGACGTGGCCATGTGCGCGGTGCCTGTGCCTACGCCCGGCCCGCGCGTTGAGTTCCGCAGCTTCGAGCACATGGGACTGGGCGGCGCTTGGGGCGTGTACGCGGCGAACGGCACCGTGTACGTAAACACGGACGAGCGCGACGTGCAGCGTAACTGCCGCTCGGACGCGGCGACGCTCAAGCACGAGTACGTGCACCACGTGCTCTACATGAACGGCCGCGACTGGCACCACTCCAGCCCGGCCTTCGAGCAGTGCGACGCGCTCGGCGCGAAAGTCTGCGACGGGAAGGCGTGCTAATGCAGCGATACTTGCTAGCTGCTCTTGCCTTCTGCATCCCAAAGCTGCGTGTGGTGCTGCAGCGTGACGCTGCCGCCCAAGAGCTACGCGGCATTCTAGAGCTTGACTACCGCGGTTATCCGTACATCACGTCCCGCCATGGCGCACAGCTGTGCGCGATTGTCGCCGCATACGACAGGCTGCAGGGTAAGTAATGCGTTACCTAGTCACTGGCTGCTACGGCTTCATAGGCGCGCACTTGTGCTCGGCGCTCGCTTCGCTCGGGCTCGAAGTCATCGGCGCAGATAGGCTCACAGGCGCACACTCGCCGAAGGGCGGACGCGTCGCAGCGCTCGCGCGGCAGCCGCTCTTCCGTTTCGTGCACGCCGACACTTCCGACGAAGAGCAAGTGGCGCGACTGTTCAAGCGCGCGAAGCCCGACGTAGTGGTGCACCTTGCTGGCCAGTACGCCGTCGCGCCGCTAACCATCGAGCTGCTGCGCCGCTACATTGCGACCGTGGAAGGCAACGCGCTTATGGCGTGGCACGCGAACGCAGCCGGCGTTAAGCACTACGTGTACGCCAGCAGCACCTTCGTGGAGCCGGGCAGCCCGAGCAGCCACGCGTACGGCTGGAGCAAAGTAGCAAGCGAGTTCTTCGCGCACGTTGCGTCCAGCAGCAATAAGCCCTGGCAAGGAATGCCGTGCACTGGGCTGCGCTACGGCTCGACGTTCGGCCCGCTATGCCGGCAGGACGTGGGCATATACCAGCTCGCCAAGAAGCTGCTATCGGGCCAGGAAATCGTAATCAAGCCGGGCTCGGGCTTCCACTACCAAACTGCCTTTCTGCACGTGCGCGACGCCGTGGACGCAACGCTGGCCGTGTGTGCTGCCGGAGTGGACGGACGCTTGCGCGGAGCGAACGCGCTAACCATCGTCGCAGACGACCATCGCAAAGACTTGGGCGAGCTGCTAGGCATGCTCGAAACGTTCACGGGCGAAGCAGCTAAGTGCGACTGGACGCAGTACAAGTCTAAGCCGCTAGGCGGCATTCCGTACGAGCAGCTGGACGAGCTGGAGCGTGCGACTGGCTTCCGTCCGCGCATCCAAATACACGAAGCAGTACACGACTTCGCAGCGTGGGCGCGACGCGCGCACAGGGCTGGCACGCTGTGAACCTAGCAGCCGAGCTTCGCCACATTCCACGCTCGCACCTGGCCGGCGATCCGCTGCCGCGTCTCGTGTGCATCCACGTGCCCGGCGCGCAGTACGGCGGCTTCTACGTGCATCCGTTCGACGGCGAATACGTGCTGCCGAACGACACAGCGGTGCCTGCAGCTAGCGGCGTGCTCGTGGTGAATGCCTGCGACGGATGCGAAGCGACAGTAACGCACGAGCTGCGCCACCATTGGCAAGCGCTGCGCGGCCTGCTGCCAGACGCTGGCAGCTCGTTTCGGTTCGACGGCAGCGACCGCGGTTACTGGTGCGCGATCCGCCGCTATTTCCGCACGTACTGGCACGAGCTGGACGCGCTGCGCTACGAGCGCAAGCACTGCCCGACGCGGCTTAACGAGCAATGGTTAGACGTGACACTGCGGAGCGCGGCGTAATGAATGTGCACGTAATCATTTGCCGCAGCCCCGGGCACATCGAAGCCGAAATGCGCGACACGGCACGCATGCTCGAAGCGCTCGGCGTCGAGTACAAAGTGTCGCACTCGCATAGGCGAATCGCGACGACAGCTGGCTGCGTGTGGTTCATTCGCGAGGATTACGAGCCGCAGTGCTTGCTAGGGCTCCGTATCACGAGCTTCGAGAATCGCGCACGCGAGCACGCCAAGCAGCAGCTGCTCGACATGCTGTGCATGATGGTTAGCCGCGTGCGTGGGACAGAGTAATGGGCGACATGGTGCCGAAGAAAAAGAAGAAGAAGCGACCGCGCACGAAGACGCGCAAGCCGACGACGCGCGACCCTGCCGTTAACGAGCACGTGACCATGCACCGCAGAAAGTGGCGTGTGCTGGAAGTAACGTACTTCGGCCGCGAAGGTCTCTTCAGTCCACGCGCACGCTGCCGCATCGTTCTGGAGCGCAGCTGCTAATGGGCGACCTTCTAACAATCGTCTTTTGGCTCTGGGGCCAGGGCTCGACGGGCTCGGGCTGGCGTCCCGTGTACAGCGCGGAGCGCGTGAACATTGCCGCGCGCATGGTGGCCGCTAATCTAACAGTGCCGCATCGCGTCGTCTGCATCACGGACATGCCGCAAGGCATAACGGAGTGCGACACGCTGCCGCTGTGGGACTCGCACCAGTCGCTGCGCACCATTCGTGAAGGCGGCAAGATGCAGTCGGGCAAGCCTAACTGCTTCCGTCGGCTCGCCATGTTCGACCCGGAGCGCCGCCGCATACTGCTGGGCAGCAAGCACATGCTGCACATGGACCTGGACATGGTAGTGCTGGGCTCGCTGGACCCGCTGATAAGCGAGCACTCTTTCCGCATCATGCACGGCTATCGCGTGGCCAAGTACAACGGCAGCATGTGGATGCTGCGCGGCGACGCTAACCGGCACGTCTACGACAGCTTCGACCCAGACACAGCGCCCGCGCTAATCAAGGCTGCCGGCATCGTGGGCAGCGACCAGGGCTGGATTAGCTTGCAGGTGGAAGACGCCGCAACGTACGGCCCGAAAGACGGCTGCTACCAGTACATGCGACTGCAAGGGCTCGACGCCATACGCAAGCCCGAAGGCATGCGCTTGTGCTTCTTCGCTGGTGGCCGCAAGCCGTGGGACAGACTGCTGCAGCGCAAAGGCGCATATCTGCATCGAGAGTATGCCAAGTACGCAGCGGCGCCGCGGAAGAGCGGGAGTTAAACAACGCAAGGCGGACGCGAAGCGCCAGCCACTGTGCCAGCGTTGCCTAACAGGCAGGTGCGCACACAGGAACGACGGGCAGCGCTGCTTCCGAGTAGGCCAGCAGAGCGACCACATAGTACCGCTCGCACATGGCGGCAAAGACACGCCGGAAAACCGGCAGCGCTTGTGCGTGAAGTGTCACAAGCTCAAGACGGAAGAAGACTTCCGCAAGTACAGGAAGGTAGGCGTAGACGGATGGCCCGAAGGTTTCTAATCGCAGCTGGCAATTTGGCGCTGGTGCTGCTGCCTAGTGCACTAATCGGCTTCGGCGTGGGCGTGTTCGTCTTCTGCGTGTTATCGCTCGCACTGGGCATGCCATGAAGGCACCGCGCTTCCAAATGCAGGACCGTGCACTGGCAGTAGTGATTAGAGGCGCGCTGTACGGCGTGCTTGCTTCGGCAGTGGTGCTGACTCTGTTTGCGCTAGCGGGCTGCACGCACGACGAGCTAACCGGCATGCAGCGAGACATGCGCGTGCGCGACGCTAACTGCAAGCTGTCGCACGACGTGTACGCAGAAGCACTGGCGAATGGTAACGAGCCGTACGCCGAGCGTGCGAAGAATCTAGCTGCAGGCTTGGGCTGCCCGATCCAATGAGAGACGCCGCCGCATTTCTGGGCTGCTTAGCCGCCCTTGTGTGGGCGATCTTAGGCATAGGCTATGCCGCAAAAGAAGACCACGAGCGCGACGTGCGCCGCTGCAGCATCGTTGCTCGCGAGTTCGCGCTAGCCATGGAAGCCCACGACGCGCAGCGCGCAGACCACTGGGCAGCTGTCGCGATTAAGGTTTCTTGTAGTCGTTATCTAATCAGGGAGTAAGAGCACATGAAGTACAACGTTCTGCAACACGTGCCAGGCTTTCGCGGCGAGCTGCTGCAAGAGCAAGGCAAAGACGCACAAGGCAAGCCCACGCTGCAGCCGGCGACGTACGCCAGCCTGCTGTCCATGCTCGTGAACGTGCCCGAGCAAGACCCGAAGAAGGCTCGCGGGCTCGTGCAGATTCTCGACGCCGTGGACGAAGCCGCCTACAAGCGTGGCGCGATCAGCAGCGGCCAGCTGGAGCTGGAAGCCGAGCAAGTCGCCTACATCAAAGACAACGCGCTTAAGTGCGGCATGTCGCCCACGGCCTACGGCCGCCTGGTGACGTTCCTCGAAAGCCCGAGCACGGACGGCGCGAACGATTCGCCGGCCGAGCAGCCGAGCGCAGGCGGCAGCGCGTAAGCGAGGCGCGCGGAAGACGAGAAAACCGGCATAGCGGGCAAGGCGGGCCAACAATCCGCCGCACGCAGTGTGCTGCCCGCTCGTGCTGGATAACCCACGCGTAAACCGAGTCGGTTACAGGACTGGTTACAGGGCCTGCAAGCTGACAGACAGACAGACAGATAGACGGACAGAACTACAGAAGGGACAGAACCATGTCGAAAGACAAGAACGAAGAGAAAGCCATCATTGCGAAGCCGTCGATTAGCGCGGAAGACTTCGTGCGAGCTTGGCAGAAGTCCGCCAGCGTCAAGGCTGTGTGCGACACGCTCGGAATTTCCGAGACGGCGGCGAACAGCCGAGCGAGGAACTACCGCAAGGCCGGCGTGCAGCTCAAGAAGATGGAAGGCGGGCAGAAAGGGCGAAAGCTCGACGTGTCCGGCTTGAACACTCTTGCGGCGTCGCTGCTGGAGCAGCCCGCGGAAGGTTCCAAGTAAGTGCTGGTAGACAGCATCACAGGCGCATGGCTGGCAGCAGGGCTTCTGCTGCTAGTCGTGCTGGCCAGTGGAGTGGTAGCAGTGGTGCGTGCCGTAGTGGGCTTCTGCAGTGCAGCAGTACGCACGTGTAAGCAGATAGCTGCAGCTGCTGGTGGTGGTAGATACGACTGGAGCTGCACTGCAGCCGAAGCACTGCTGCTGTGTCTACTGCTGTGCTCCATAGGTGGCATGGTGCTGTGGTCCATTACCAAGGATCGGCCCATAGAGCTGCGAGACATGGTGCTAAAGCAGTTCGAGTGCGGCCAGTACGGCCTGAGTGTGCGTGTTACTGAGTGGACCAGCGACGGGAAGCCCGAGCAGCTGGAGTGCTATAGGCCCGAGCCCGTACCGCGCAAGCCAGACTGGCTAACCATGTAGCTAGCCCTGTAGGCCACTCATTAATAGAGAAGGCATGCAGTGTCGTGTGCTGTCGAAAGACTTTACACATAGGGGCGGGTAGTGTCGAAATGTTTTACAGCAGGGCCGGACACCCCACTGCGAAGGCGTTTACAGCGCAACTTGTATAGCCAGCGTCGAAAAACTTTACACATGCTGTCGGAAAACCATACAAGCCCGCGGCCGGCCTGAAGAAAGCCCGCCCGGACTGTGAACTGGTTAACGCGTTAACCCTGTTTAACGGGCCGCCATGGCCCGCGGAGTCGTACCCATGCGCAAGTACCTTGCCTTAGTCGGAGCCGTCGCAGCGCTCGCCATGGAGCGGGCCGTAGGCGCTGCCGTGGACCTTGGGCGCAGCGTCCACGACGCAGCCTCGAAGGTGCACAAGAAGCTGTCCCGGCTGGCCGACACGTCCATGCCGCTCGGGAAGAAGGCCGCGAAGCTCAACGGCGCGCGCGCTCGGCGCGGCAAGTATAAGGGCCGGCTGCACGCTCGGAAGGGCTCGCGCAAGCGCGGCAGCGGGCGCACCGCTGCGCGTATCAAGGCGAAGGCGCGCAAGCATGGGTAGCGTGGCGTGGCCAGTGCTGTGGCTCGTGTTCTGGCTAGCGTTCGGGCTCGGCGACATTGCGTGCTACGTGCGCGCTAACGCACCGCGCAAAGTGTACGCGAGCGTGTGGGCGCGACTCGTGCCAGGCAGCGGTTACTGGCTGCTCTTCAAGTACGGACGTGCACCACATGGCTAGCACTCGCGACAAGGTGCGCTCGGCAGTCGAGCAGCTAAACGGCGCGCTGCACGAGCTGGCTAGCGAGGGCGTGGTGTGCGAGCTGTCCGACGTGACGGCCATTGCACGGCTGCAGGGCGCTGGCATAGAGCCAGGCTCGGCAGAGCGCTACCGCACGCACTACAAGGCGCTGCGCATCCTGGCGTGGCACGAGACGGAGCGCTAAGCATGGACCGTCCACTAATCGCTTCCTGCTACGCCGACGTTACCGAGCTGGCAGGCAAGTGCAAGAAGAAAGACTGCCAGCACGAGTACCGCGACAGCACGTGCTCTGTGCGTGAGGCAGTCAAGTCCGGCGCTATCACGACTGCTCGCCTGCACGACTACCAGCAGGCAGTAGCAGCGTGTGACAAGGCCGACGCACAGGCAGCTAAGAACAAGAAGGGCTAACACATGAACGAAGTAGTAATCGTCTGGCTACTCGCGCTAACCGTCGCGGTGCTCGTGTGCTTCGCATGCGCGCACTTCTGGACCAAGAAGAGCGGCAGCCAGCAGCGACGCGCCGACGCGCTCGACAAGGTGGGCTCGGCTATCTGCGAGCTTGCGATTAAGGCAGCTTCCGCGCGCACGCTCGAAGCCGGCTTGTGCAAGCCGGATTACGCGCGGTCGGGCTGGCTACATCACAACGCCATAGAGGGCGACCAGGGCGCCACCGAAGTGGCGTACATGAAGTTCTACGAGCAAGAGCGCGAGCGCTACGCGAAGCTCGTGGTGGACACGCTCGTGCGCATCGCCACGCAGCCGCCATACCTGCCAGTCGTGCACGTGCACGCTGCGCCCAAGAAGCGCAAGGCGAAGGGCTAGCACATGCTCGCACTAGTCATCGCGTACGCCGTCGCGGCGCTCGTGCTGCTGTTCTGCGCAGTGCTCGCGCTGCTGCCGGTTACTGTCATAGCGTTCTGCGCGCTCGTGTGGCTTCGTGAATGGGTAGAAGAGATACCGCACGAAGGCACGCGCGACGTGTTCACGCTCGCGCTGGTGCCGCTCGTCGTCTGCTTCGTGCTGCTCGACGTTGCATTTAACGTTACGTGGGGCTCGTACTACTTCCGCGAGTGGCCGAAGCGCGGCGCGCTGCTGTTTACGTCGCGAGTGGAGCAGCACTACCGCACCATTCCCTACACGGGGCCGGCGCAGTATCCCGTGCTCGCGCCCGACTGGGACGACATGACGCACCAGCAGCAGCAGGCCGTGTACTGGGCCGAGTTCTTGAACGGTATAGACCCGTGGCACGTGACCATGGCAGGCGGCAAGCCGCCGCAGGAAGCGTAGCCGTGCCGAAGCCGCACTGCTTCTACTGGATCGGGAACCAGCTGTACGTCGCCGCGCGCGACGAGTTCGGCTACTGGCAGGTACATGCGTTCTATGGACCGCTGTCCGACCTAGTGGTGCATGGCGTGCCCGAAGTGTCACGCGACACGGCGCGCTCCATGGGCTGGCCGAGCTAATGCTGTTCACGCTCGGACTACTGCTGCTTCTCGCGGGCGCCGTGGACAAGAAGCACGGGCGCGGCGCACTGCTCTGCTTCGCAGCAGCTGCGTGCTTTCTACTCAATGGCGGCTGGAAGGCGCTATGAACCTGTGGCCGCTTGGACTGTTCCTGCTGGTGCTCGGGCTGGTGCTCGCGATTGTGTACCGCCGTGGGCACGCGGCTGGGCGCGACAGCGTGTGCTCGGCGTCGAATCCGTGCGCCGAGTGCCGCGCGCAGCTCAAGCTGCCGCCGCGGAAGAGCTAGCCCATGTGCTGCTGCTGCTGTCACGCCTGCTGCCGCGAGCAGCCGCTACGGATCGCAGACGCGGGCGACTTCGACGGCATGCCGCTGGAGCGCGCATTGCGCATCCTGGACGGCTGCATGTGGGCGCTGCTCGCCTTCGCGGTAGCGCTCGCTGTCTTCGCCATCGTCTGGAGCGTCAAGCACTCATGACGGCGGACGTTATCGAGCCCGAAGGCTCGCGGCCCGAGCCGCCCGACTACTTGAGCGAGCGCGCCGCAGAAGAGTGGCGCGCGCTGGTGAAGCTCAAGCCGGCCGGCTTCTTCGACCGCGGCACGTGGGCGCTGCTGGCCGAGCACTGCGAGCTGGTAGCTACGTGGCGCTGGCACAGCGAGCAGATTAACGCGCTGCGCAAGCAGGCAACGGACGGCCAGGGCGTGGACGCCACAATGCTGGGCTTCCACGAGTACCAGCGCTCGCAGGCAGGCGGAAAGCTCGCGAACGTGGACACGAAGCTGCGGCTTACGAAGCAAGCGACTACGCGCGCCGAGAAGAAGAACGACGCGCCACAAGGCAAGGCACCCTGGCAATGATCGGCGAATTTAGAACACCAGCGCAGCGCGCAGCCCGCGCCCTAGAGTGGCGGCGCTACCATCACGCCGAGCTTACGGCGCGTGGGCTCGTGGTGCTCGACGCGCGCGGCCGGCGCGTCGGCGCAGTCGTAGAAGCAGAACCAGTCTTTGGCGGCGTCGAAGTGCGCGTGCTGCATTCGGCGTCCAGCGAAAACGTGGGCGACGGCTACAAAGGGCCAGTGCTTGGACGCACGCGGCGCGGCAGTACGACGCCGTACGAGTGCGTCGAGTTCGTGGGCTTCATTCGCGGCGGCAGCATCGTTAAGGCTACGCATCACGTCTGCGGTGCGCAGGGCTTCGGGCTGCGGTATGACGACAGCTGCCCGGCTTGTCGCGCATGACACGGGGCGAGCGAGTAATAGCGTGGATCGAAGAGCACCTGCGCATACCGGAAGGCAAGTTCGTGGGACAGCGCGTCAAGCTCGCGCCGTTCCAGCGGCTAATTATCCTTTCGATTTACGACAATCCGCTGGCCGAGTGGACGCGCCGCGCAATCATTTCGTTTGCGCGCAAGAACGCCAAGACGGCGCTGGTAGCCATGCTGCTGCTGTGCCACTTGTGCGGGCCGGAAGCGCGGCCAAACTCGCAGCTGTATTCTGCTGCGCAGTCACGCGACCAGGCGGCCATTCTCTACGGGCTCGCCGCCAAAATGGTGCGCATGTCGCCGACGCTGTGCGAGTACGTGCAGCCGCGCGACTCGCTCAAAGAATTGTTCTGCCCGGCGCTAGGCACTCTGTACAAGGCGCTATCAGCAGACGCGAAGACCAAGTACGGCTTGTCGCCCGTGTTCATCGTGCACGACGAGCTGGGCCAGGTTCGCGGGCCGAAGTCCGAGCTATACGAAGCGCTGGAGACTGCGACCGCAGCGCAAGAGGCGCCGCTGTCTATCATCATTTCGACGCAGGCCGCGACGGACGCGGACTTGCTGTCAGTGCTGATAGACGACGCCAAGAAAGGCGCGGACCCGCGCACGGTGCTGTGCTTGTTTACTGCGCCGCTGGAGCTGGACCCGTTCGGGCTCGAAGCGATACGCGCGGCGAATCCTGCTTTCGATTACTTCATGAACCAGCAAGAAGTGCTGGACATGGCGGCGAATGCTTCGCGCATGCCATCGCGCGAGCCCGAGTACCGCAATTTAATTTTGAACCAGCGCATAGAGTCGCGCTCGCCGTTTATCAGTCGCGCAATATGGACGGCGAACGGGGCGCCAGTAGTCGAGCAGTTTAGTGGGCGCGTCTTTCTCGGCTTCGACCTGTCCGAGATAAACGACTTAACGGCGTGCGTAGCCATTGGCGACGAAGAGCCGGACGGACTGATACACGTTAAGCCGACGTTCTGGCTACCCGAAGACGGACTGGCCGAGCGGTCGCAGCGAGACAGAGCGCCGTATGACGTGTGGCACTCGCAGGGCTTTCTGGAGACTGCGCCCGGCCCGAGCGTGGACTACGAGTACGTGGCGACGTGGTTCCGCGACATTTGGCACGAGCTGCAGATAGAGGCAGTCGGCTTCGACGCGTGGAACTGGCGGCACTTCGAGCCGTGGCTGCGCAAGCTCGGCTTCCGCGACAAGCAGCTGGAAAAGTTCGTGCCTGTGCGGCAAGGCACGCAAACCATGTCACCAGCTCTGCGCACGCTGGAAGGCTGGCTGCTCGCGCACAAGATGGCGCACGGCATGCACCCGGTTCTAACCATGTGCATGGCGAACGCCGTAGTTAGCTCGCCGGACGCGAGTAACCGAAAGCTGGACAAGAAGAAGAGTACAGGACGAATCGACGGCGCAGTGGCACTCGCGAACGCTGCCGCCGTAGCGGGCGAACAGAAGCCCAAAGAAAAACGCGAACCACGTATCCGACTTATCTAACCAAAAGGCAGCACATGAACTTGCAGAAACTGTTCGCCGCTCGCGGCGGCGATCCGGCCGTAATTGTCCAGCGCGCTTACGCGCTTATCACTAAGTCCGGCTTCGAGCAAAGCGAAGGCGGCGTAATCGTTCGCGGCACCGCGACCACGCCTAGCCCGGACCGCTACGGCGACGAAGTTATGCCGCTCGGCGCGGAATACAAGCTGCCGCTTTCATTCCTGTGGCAGCACATGAGCGCTAAGCCAGTGGGCAATGTGCGCGCGGCTTCGTTGTCTGCCGACGGCATCGACTTTGAAGCATTCATGCCCGAGCCCAGCAAGTCTGCGGCGCTAATCGAGCGCTACCAAGAGGCGCGCGAAAGCGTCGAGCTGGGACTAGTGCGCGGCGTAAGCATCGGCTTCCGCGCGCTGCCAAACGGTTTTGAAGTCATCGACCACGAGCGCTTTAGCTTGCGGTTTACAAAATGGGAGTGGCTGGAATTGTCGCTAGTCACCATTCCCGCGAACGCGGAAGCAACAATCGACAACGTGAAGCACTACGCCAGCGCCGGCTTACCCGCCACTGCGCACCGCGTGACGCGTCTCACGGCCGAAGACATGCGCCGCACTCGCACAAAAAACCAAGCGACGTACCTAAAGTAAACACAGGAAAACAGCGCAAATGAATATTGCGGAACTGCTGAAAATGTGGCGGGACAAGCTGGCGGCGTCGAAGGCTGCGCAGATTGCCGTCATGAAGAAGGCTGGCGACGAGCAACGCACGCTCGACGCCGACGAGACGAAAGAGTACGACCGTCTCGGCGTGGACATTTCCAACACGGAAGCCCACATCAAGCGCTTGGAAGAGCTGGAAGCCCGCGAGGCTGCGGCGGCCGTTGCCGTGCCGCCTGCCGCGACGGCGACCACTGCACGCACGATCACGGGCGCGCCTGCCGTCATCGTTACGCGTAACGTGGACGACGCCTTCCAGGGCCAGTCGTTTACGCGTCTCGCTATCGCGAAGGCTCTTGCGCACATCAACCAGTCCACGCCGTCGGCCATTGCGGCAGCGCGCTGGGGCAAGACCAATCCGCAGCTGGTGGAGTGGATTCGCGCTAACGAAGTCTCGGCCGGCAGCACGTCGGGCTGGGGCGCGGAGCTGGTAGCGGCGGACACGCGCTACACGGGCGACTTCATCGAGTTCCTGCACTCGAAGACGGTTTACGACCGTCTGCCGTTGCGCCCGATTCCCGCGGACGTGAACGTGCGCGGCCAAGACGGCGCGAGCGTCGGCTACTGGGTCGGCGAAGGCAAGGCGATTCCGACGACGGATGCCAGCTTCTCGGACGTGGACCTGTCGCCTTTGAAGGTCGGCGCCCTCGCTGTCATCACGAAGGACTTGCTGCGCCGTAGCTCGCCGGAAGCCGAGCGCATGGTGCGCGACTCGCTGCAGAAGGCGAGCACGCAGCGCGTGGATGCGACGTTCTGCGGCGCCGCCGCTGCTTCGTCCGGCGTCTCGCCGGCCGGCATCTTGAACGGCGTTAGCGCGCTCGGAAGCTCGGGTACGGACTTCGAGGCCGTCGCGCGCGACGTGCAAGAGTTCTACCAGTACTTCTTGACGCAGAAGAACTTCGGCGAGCTGTACTGGCTCATGAATCCGGGTCTCGCGCTTGCCATCGGCAATTTGCGTAACGACTTCGGCCAGAAGGTCTTCCCGGACATTCGGCCGGACGGCGGCACGTTCGAGGGCTTCCCTGTCGTCACGGGCGATAACGTCGCCGCAAACGACTTGATCCTGCTCAAGCCGGGCGATATCTACAAGATTGACGACCGCGGCGTGGAAGTGTCCGTCTCGACGGATGCCACCATCGAAATGAACAGCGTTCCCGTTGGCGACTCCGTGACGCCGACTGCGGCGGCGGAAGACCCCGTGAACCTGTTCCAGACGGAAAGCATCGCGCTGAAGGTGGTTCGCTCCGCGAACTACGCCAAGCGACGCTCGACGGCTGTCACGTTCATGACCGACGCGAACTACGGCACGAGCACGCCGACGGACTAACGTCCGCCGCGCGACAGCACGAGCTGTTTTTGCATTGGGCTGGCGTCGCCTTCGGGCGCCAGCTCCTTACAAAGACTTCTCCAGCTAGCGATAGCAAAGCGAGCGCACTACGTGAACACACTAATACGCACCAGTCGGCGCCTTACGCGCGCATTCAAGGCTGCCATTAAGGCCGCGACGCTTACGCCAGTAGGCAGCACAGGACGCTGGCTTACTGTGTACGAAAGCTTTAGCGGCGCATGGCAGCAAGACGTTGCGCTGGACCAGGGCACGATACTTAGCAACACCACGGTGTTCGCGTGCATTCGGCAGATTGCAAACGACATTGCAAAGCTGCCGATTAATCTAATAGCGCCCATGGCAACGGCGCCGCAAGTGTGGCAGCCGACGGAGAACGCCGCGCACTCGCCTGTGCTGCGCAAGCCGAACCACTACCAAACCCGCTTCGAGTTCTTCATGTGGTGGCTTACGTCGCTGCTAATCGCAGGCAACACGTACGTGCTAAAGAAGCTCGACGCGTCCGGCATCGTGCGCAAGCTCATAGTGCTAGACCCCACGCTGGTTACGGTGCTCGTCTCTACCAGCGGCGACATTTTCTACCGGCTAAGCACGGACCACTTGGCCGGAGTCTTGCCAGACGGCAGCGGCGACGGCACCAGCGTAACCATTCCTGCGCGCTTCATCATTCACCACAAGTACCTAACGCTTAACCATCCCCTAGTAGGCTGCTCGCCGCTGCAAGTGGCAGGGCTCGCTGCTACCGCAAACTACAAGATTGCCGAGCACACGAAGCGCTTTTACACGAACTACGCGCGCCCAGCTGGCACGCTCGAAGCTCCGGGCGAAATCACGGACGAGCAAGCCGACAGACTCAAAGAGCGCTGGGACGAGTTCCGCACGGAAGAGAACGCCGGCCGGCTGCTCGTGCTGGAAGAGGGCTTGAAGTTCAACGGCATGACCATGAACGCCACGGACGCGCAGCTTATCGAGACGCTTAAGTGGACGGCGGAAGATATCTGCAACGCGTTCGGCGTGCCGGCGTGGAAGATCGGCGCCGCGGGCGCAGTCGCTCCGAACGGCGCGACGGCGGAAGCTCGCGAGCAAATGTACTACAGCAGCACGCTGCAGCCGCTAATCGAGTGCATCGAGCTGCTGCTGGACGAAGGGCTGGCGCTGCCAAAAGACTTGGGCGTGGAGTTCGACTTGTGGCACCTGCTGCGGCTCGACACTGCGACGCGGTACAAGGCTTACTCCGAAGCAATCAAGGGCGCATGGATGGCACCGAACGAGCCGCGAGCCCGCGAAGGCATGGAGCCGAAGGAAGGCGGCGACGCGCTGTACATGCAGCAGCAGAATTACTCGCTTGCTGCGCTCGCGAAGCGCGACGCTGGAGAAGACCCGTTCGGCAAGAAGCCGCCGCCTGCACTGCCCGCTCCGCAGCCGGAAGCCGGCGAAGAAATCGAGCCACAAGAGGGCCAGCTGGGCTTCCCGATTATTCAGCCGTACGACGCGACGCGCACTTACACCATGGGCGAGTTCTGCACGCGCGGCGGCAGCACGTACCAGCTCGTGGTTAACTCGTTAACAGGCGTTGCGCCTGGCACGAAAGACGTGCACGCGTGGACTGTGATTGCTCGCGGCGGACGCGACGGCAAAGACGCCGTGCCAGACGAAGCTCTGCGCGCAGCGCACGAGCAGCTGCTGCGACGCGTGGACGCGCTCGACGGTCGCACGCAGGTGCTGGCCGAAGAGCTGCATATGAGCTTCAAGCAGTAAGGAGCGCGACAAATGAGCCTCAAAGACTTGCTAACGGGCGGACTGTTTGACAAGGCCGCCGAAGCGTACAAGGCGAACCAAGAGCGCAAGCAGGCCGAGCACACGCTGGAAGCCAAAATCGTGGCGGCCAAGCAGGAAGGCGAAACGCAGCTGCAGCTGTCCGCGTTGGAGCGCGACGTGCTCGCGCAGTGGCAGCAGCAAAGCACCTGGAAAGACGAGTACGTTACTGTGTCGCTAGTCGCCATCCTTAACCTGGTGGTAGTCGGCGGCATTCTCGCGGCGTTCGGCCGGCCGGAAGTGCTCGACGGAGTGCAGCACGCAGTCGAAGCGCTCGTGGCCATGGGCGTGGACGTAGGGCTGCTGCTCGAAATCACAATCTATTGCGCGCTCGGCTTGTACAGCCTGGTAAAGCTGCGTGGACGTTAACGCCATCGCAGCACTGCTCGCCGCTGGCTGGCCGATCTTCGCCGCCATCGTGTGCGGCTTCGCCGTCGGCATTTACGTGTGGGCCAACACGAAGCGCGACGTATCCGAAGCACTCAAGCTAGGCGAGCAGAACGCTAAGGCCATCGAAGGGCTAACGACGAAGCACGAGCAACACGCAGAACGGCTCGCGCGTCTCGAAGCTAACCAAGAGCAAATCTTGGAAGGCATTAACTGGATGCGTGCCCGCTGGTGGCCGCGAAACAGGAAGTAACGCCAATGATCGTAACTCTACAAGAAGCCAAAGACGCGCTGCGCGTCACGTCGAGCGCAGAAGATGCGCTTATCCAGAACAAGCTGCACGAAGTGCTAGCGGTGCTGCTGCAGGTCCTGCAGTACGACAGCCTGGACGACTTTCTGTACACAGAGACGGGCAGCACGGAAGACGAGCTGTACTACGAGTACGGCGAAGAGTGGACCACGACGGGCGACGCCGAGCTAATGCCAGTGCAGATTCTGCGCGCGGGAATCTTCGCGGCTATGGCTGTCGTGTACGACGACAGAACAGCGTCACCACTGGCCGAAGGCGTTAAGAGCATTCTGCGTCGCTACCGTAACCCGGTCCTGCGCTAATGCAAACCAAGTACACGCTGTCCCAGCTAGACCAGCTGGTAACACAGCGGCGACCAGTCAGTACGCCGGACGACATGGGCGGCGTTACTACGACGCTCGCTACCGTCGCGTCGCACTGGGCGCACGTGCGGCCACTCACGGGCGGCGAAGTGCTCGCTGCCGGACGCACAGAGCAGCGCATTAACTACCTGGTGGTAATCCGCGCTGCAGGTTCCGACGTGCGAGCCGGCGACGTGTTCACGTGGGAAGGCCGTGACATGCCCGTGCGCGAATCGCCGCCGCCGCAGCGGTCGCCGTGGCTCGAAATCAAGGTGGAGCTGGGAGCAGCGCCGTAATGGAAGAAGAAGCACACAAGGCCGTGTACGCGGCGCTTACCGAGAATCCGGGCGGACTCACGCTGCGCGACCACGTGCCCGAGCCCGAGCAGCCCGAAGACGACAGCGCCTTCCCGTATACCGTCATCGGCGAAGGCAACACGGTGCCGCAAGACACAGACGACACGCGCGGCGCTGATGTGTACTTCGATCTGCGCATCTTCTCGCGCTACAAGGGCTGGAAAGAAGCCGACGGCATCGCGCAGACAATCCGCGACAGGCTGCACATGCAGCTGCTGGACGTAGACGGCTACTCGTGCTGGGACGTGCTGTGCGAAGCCGCCGAGCGTGTGCCAGAAGTGGCCACGGATAACACACGCGAAATCCGCGTGCGCGTAAACGTTCGGCTAGACGAAACCTAGAAGAGCATCGAGCGCATGCGCGGGCTGCCCGCACGCGTGGCGCGAGATACCTAACCGCGGGCGAAAGCAAAAGAAGGAAAGAGTAACCATGTCTCTAGTGGGACGTTTAATCACGATCACGAAGAACAGCGGCAACGGGCCGGAAGTGGTCGCCGGCATGCGCGCCAAGACCATTACGTACGGCGCGGAAACCATCGACGTTACGACCGACGACGACGAGGGCTTCCGCAAGCTGCTGGAAAACGCAGTCGCGCAGCGCCAAATCGACTTGGGCTTGGAAGGTCTTATCAAAGACGACGAGCTGCTGGAAGTCGCGGCGAGCGCTAACGGCATCTTGGCCGGCGTCTACACCATCACGGTGGGCGGCTTCGGTTCTATTACGGGCACCTTCGTGTGGTCCGGCTTCGAGTACCAAGGGCCGTATAACGACGCGTCGCAGTACTCGTGCACGGTGCAGAGCAGCGGCGAGTTTACGGTTAGCCCGGCGAGCACCTAATGGCTAGCCGGTACGTAGACGTACAGCTGGGCGAGCGTAGCTGGCGCATGCCGGCTACGCGCGCCGTCTGGCTGCAGCTCGCACGAGCGAACCTGGACCCGCTGCGCATCACGTGGCAGCTCGGGCGTGGGCAATTTAACTGGGACTTGGAAACGCTAACGGCAATCGTGCACGCGGGCGTGTCGGCGGCAGGCTGCAAGATGCAGCGCGACGAAGTGCAGGAAGAAATCTTCCAGCGCGGCGTCATGCCGTTCATTGTCGTGGCTGCCAGCTACGTGCACGAGCTGGTGCAAGGCGGACCCGAGAAGCCGCTGCCCGGCAGCGAGAGCAACGCGGACCCAAAATAACCGACGGCGAAGGCGAACGCTTCATATGGCACAGCTACCAGCTTGCCGTCGGCGCGTGGGGCATGCAGCCGAGCGAGTACTGGGACTTGTCTAACGAAGAGTTCTGGAAGCTCTACGACGTGCGGCGCACGGACGCGCGGCGCGGGTCTTCGCTGTCAGATAAAGAGCTGGCCGAACTGTACGAGCTTCTTTAGGCGCATCACATGGCACGACGAGTACGCGGGCAGTTCGGCTTCGAGATAGACCCGCAATCACTGGCGGACTTACAGCGCCAGCTCGAAGTCGAACTGCCCAAAGAGTCGAAGCGCGCTGCTACGACAATCGTTAAGAAAGGCGCGCAAGAGCTAGCGCTGCGCATCGCGCGCGAAGCGCCAGAAGACACAGGCCGATTGTGGCGCGCTGTCTTCTCGATTGCGTACAAGGCTGTGCGCAACTTGCCAGTGGCTGCTGCGGCGCGAATCAAGTCCGGCAAGAAGTGGGGCGCGGAAGATGCGTTCTATTACCGCTGGTTTAAGAAAGGCACAAAGCACATGCCGGCAGACGACTTCGTGGGCCGTGCAAATGCAGCAATGCGTCCGCGGTTCCAAGAGCTAAGCCGCGAGTACGTGAAGCTTCTAGTTAAAGCGTGGGAGCGGCGACAACGCCGCCGAAGCAGGTAACGCAAATGTCGGACTTACTAGTAAAGGTCGCCTTAGACGAGTCGGGCGTAAGCTCGCAGCTTAAGGGGATCATGGGCAAATTCCGTAGCGCGGCCAAAGCAATGGCTGCCGTTACGGTTCCAGCGGCAGCGGTGCTCGGCATCGCGAAGTCCGTGGACATGCTAGCCAATCTCGGCGAACAAGCTATCCGTGCTGCCGGCGACTTGCAGGACACTGCAAACCAGCTCGGCCTTACCGCGGAGCGCTTGCAAGAGCTGCGCATAGTCGGCAAGCAAGCCGGCGTCGAGTTCGACCAAATGGACAAGGCGCTGTCCATTCTGAACAAGACGGTAGGCGAAGCCGCGCTAGGGCAAGGCACGTTCGAGAAGTCGCTGGCCAGCGTCGGCATTAACCTGCGCGACGGCAGCGGGCAAGTTAAGTCCGTCTCGCAAGTCTGGGAAGAGCTTAGCAAGGTGGTGCAGTCCGGTGCGCTGACGCAAGCGCAAGCCGTCGCGCTCGCCGCGGACGCCTTCGGCCGTGAGGGCGGCAAGATCGTAGAAGTTCTGCGCATGACGGACGCGCAGCAGCAGAAGGTTATCGAGACGGCGCGCGAATACGGCGCGATCCTGTCTAACGAAGTCGTAGCCGCCGCGGACGAGTACGCCGACAAGCTCGACTTAATCCAGCAAGGCACCGCTGCGCTGGACACGCAAACCAAGCTCGTGCTGGCGCCGCTTACTATCGAGTGGGCGAAGACCAAGAATGAGATAGCCTTTGCCAGCGCGGAGCTGCTGCGCTTCTTCGGCATGGTGGACGACAACGCCACGCTGCAGCTTAAGCGGCTGCAGAACCTGGAGCAGACGGCGGAAAACGTGCGCATGGCGCTGCGCACTGCCGGCGTGCAGAACGTCGAAGAGCACCCGAACCTAACGTACTGGACGAAGCAGGCCGACGAGCTGCGCGCGACCATCGAGGCAGCCAAGAAGGCCGCCGAGTACGACGAGCTAATAAACACTCCGTTTATTCAGACGAGCAGCGACAGCGGCATGTCCGTGGAGACGGACGCGCAGAAGCGCGAGCGCGAGAAGTCGCGCGAACGTCTTAACGACTGGTACATGGCGGTAGAAGAGGCGCGCCAAGCTGCCGAAGAGCGCGACGAAGAGTACTACCGCAATAACCTGGAAGCAGCGACGCAGTGGGCGCAGGACGTGGACGCGGCACGGCTCGCCATGCAAGAGCGAGAAGACCAGTGGTACGTCGAGCGCAACGAAAGCGCGCTGGCGTTCCAAGAGGCACGCGAAGCGCTGGCAGCGCGCGAGCTTGCTTTTCAAATCGAGCACGAAGGGCTGCTTACGCAGGCGAAGCGCGAAGGCGCCGAAGCTCGCGCGCGGTTCGAGGAAGACGCGACGAGCCGCCAAGTTAAGACCGTTATAGACGGGCTCGTAAGCATGACGGCCGGCGTAGCGCAGCACAGCAAGAAAATGTTCCAGATAAATAAGCTAGCCGCCATCGGGCAAGCCGTCATGAACACTGCACAGGGCGTTACCAAAGCGCTGGCCGAGTATCCGCCGCCGCTGTCGTTTGCCATGGCTGCTATGCAGGGCGCCGCTGGCTTGGCACAAATCCAAGCGATTCGCAGTACGCAATTTGGCGGCGGCGGACGCGGCACCACGCCGAGCAGCGCGGGCAGCACGCCGGTAGTGAACGACACGCCGGCATCGAGCGAGCCTAAGCAAGTGATACAGATTCGCGGCATGAATCCCGCGCAGCTCTTCTCGGGCCGCCAAGTCGTGGACCTGCTTAACGCCGCAATGAAAGACGGCGCCAAGCTGCACTTTACGGAGTAGCGCGCACATGATGGTTATTAGCAGCGACGTAGTTCTGCCCGAAGCCGACGAGCTGGAAGGCATCGGCGAGGATAACCCGCGTATCGGCTGGCACAATCTGCTAACCGAAGACAACGTAAGCGCGGCGGAAGAAGCTATCGGCTTCCCTGTCGTGCACATCGCTAACCCGGAAACGCACGTACGCTGGAAAGGCGCCACGACAGCGTTGCAGTACGTGCGCGTGACTCTCAGCAGCGCGCAGCTGGTTAACTACTTCGCCTTCGTCGGCCACAATCTCGGAAGCACTGGCGCCACTGTCGTGCTGCAGGGCTCGTCCGACGGCACTAACTGGACGAGCTTGCACGACGAGCAGCTGCTGGCGGACGACTACGCATTTATGTACGAGTTCGCCGACCACGAGTACCAGTATTACCAGCTCTTGATTACGCCGGGCACAGCAGCGCCGGAAATCTCCGTGCTGTACGTCGGCGCGATCTTGCGCATGCAGCGGCGCATTTACGTGGGCCACGCGCCCATGGTGCTGAATATCCAAAGCGACGTTTCTAGTGGCTTCTCGGAAGAAGGCCAGTTTCTCGGGCGCGTGCTGCGCTCGCAGCGGCTGGAGACACAGGCGCAGTTCAAGCACCTAACGGCGAGCTGGTATCGCCAGTACTTCTACCCGTTCGCGCAGCAAGCAATCGACCGGCCTTTTTTCTTCGCGTGGCGTCCGTCGTCGTACCCCAACGAAATTGGTTACTGCTGGTTCAAGCGCGACCCCGAACCGGAAAACCAAATGGCTAACGGCATGATGCAGCTACGCATGGACATGCAGGGCATTCGCTAGTGAACATCGCGGTATATGTTCGTCTCGACTTGTCGGCTATCGAGCCGACGCTGCAAGACGAATACCTTTTTACTTACGCCAGCGAGACGGTGGAGCACGACGCCATACCGGCGCTGCGTGCCGTCAGTATCACGCCGGCAGTAATCGACCCTGGCCGCAGCATCGGGCAGCGCGAGTCCGTTAGCGTGTCCGTCGCCGAGTTCCTGCACAGGTTCGACGCGGAGCCCTACAACGCCGGCACGTTCTGGACGAAGTTCCGCGCGCGTTACGAAAGTATCCGCGGGCTGCCGCTCTACGTGTACCGCGGCGAGCGCGGGCAAGCGCTGGCGGACATGGAGCTGCGGCAGTACGTCATAGACGAGCTGCAGATAGACGAAGACGGCGCAACGATCACGGCCAAAGACCCGCTTACGCTGCTGCAGTCGAGCGCGGCGCAGGCGCCCGAGATAAACACGGGCGAGCTGCTGGCGGCGATCACGGCGACAGACGGCAGTTTTACTCTTACGCCTACGGGCATCGGCGACCTGGAGTACGAAGCGTCCGGCCGGCTGTGTCTCGGCGGCAAGGAAGTGGCGAGCTTCACGCGCGTGGGCGACGTGGTGACGCTAACGACGCGCGGCGACAATCTCGGCGGCGTGGGCGTGGATCACGACGAAGGCACGAAGGTGCAGGCCGTGCTCGTGTACGACAGCAAGACGCCTTCCGAGCTGTTCTACGACTTGCTTATTAACTACGTGCCGGCGCTCGACCCGAGCTGGATAACGCTATCGGACTGGGAAACGGAAGTAGACGCGTACATAGCGCGCGTGTACGGCGCGTGGATCACAGAGCCCACTGGCGTGCAGAAGCTGCTGGACGAGCTGTGCGAGCAAGTCGGCCTTTCGTTCTACTGGGATGCAATCGGGCAAAAGCTGCGACTGCAGCCACTCGCGCCGCCGAGCAGCGGCACCACGGCGAGCGGCCAGAACATCATGCAGGGCACCTTCTCGATTACCGAGCAGCTAGACAAGCGCGTAACGCAAGCATGGACGTACTACGGCCAGCGCGACGCCACGCGGCCCGTGGACGAGACGAGCAACTACCAGCGCGTAGTCGTGACGATTGCGGACACGGATAACGACCGCAACCGCTCCATACGCAAAGTGTTCGCGCGCTGGATCGCGATAGACGCACGCAGCACGGCCGAGCGCTTGGGCGACATGATTATAGGGCGCTACAAGATCCCGCCGCGCCGCTTCGGCTTCTCGCTCTTCCGCAATAACGACACGCTGCCGAAGCTCGCCAGCGCCGTAGGCGTGGAGCACTGGCGACTGGTGGACCAGAACGGCGAGCCTGTCACTGTCACTGCGCAGAACTTCAGCGTCGAAGACACAGACGACAGCGTGCGATACGTTGCCGAGGAAGTTAACTTCACGGCGCCGCCAGACGACGGCGAGCGCATCATATTTATCGACGGCGACCGCTATAACATCAATCTGCGCGACGCCTACGACAACATTTACAGCGACGTGGGCGACTCGATCACGTTTATCGTTGAGCCAGACGCGCGCGTTGGCAGTCTCGACACTTCGCTGCCAGCCATAGACGTAGGCGACTGGCCGGACGGCACCACGCTGCTGCTAATCAATAACGGCCGCATACAAGGCAAGGGCGGGCGCGGTGCGTGGGAACTTGGCGAGCTGCCCGTGCACGCGTTCGCGCCGTTCGCGACCACGCCGGGCGAAGACGGCGGCACCGCGCTGTACACGCGCGAAGCCATCACGGTGGAAAACTACGGACTGATTTACGGCGGCGGCGGCGGCGGCGGACTCGCGCGCCACTTGTACGTTTACGGCATAGCGCCGCCCGGCGTGCCTAAGTTCACGTGGCGATACTGGGCAGGCGGCGGCGGCTCGGGCTTCGATCCTGGCGCGGGCTGGGCGGACGTGCCGCAGAGTGGGCCGAACCAAATAACCATAGGCTCGCCGCCCGGCACCGCGGACGCAGGTGGCGTGCCTGGCTCACCTGGCGGCGCTGGCGGCGATCCAGGACAAGCAGGCACCGCAGGCGCGACCGTGCACGGCGATACCGGGCCGGGCACGGCAGGCGGCGCAGCAGGCAACGCAGTGGACGGCGATTCATTCGTGACATTTACCACGCTCGGCACCGTGGCAGGACCAAGGATTAACTAGTATGGCACTCAACGTTTGGCAAGCTTCTATCGTGGACGAAGACGGCGACGTGCAACCGGGCGCGTCTATCGAAGTCCGCGAGCAGAGCGGGCTTACGCTCGCTAGTATCTTCACGGACAGCGCGGGCAGCACGCCGCTAGCTAATCCGTTCACGGCCGACGGCGACGGCTTCGCGCGCTTCTACGTCGAAGCGGGGCGCTACCGCATCGTAGCGACCTTCGGCGCTAACTCGCGCACGTGGCAAGACGTTGTGCTGGGCGTTCCGTTCGGCGAAATCGAGCTGCCCGCGCTTTCCATTGTCGCGAATAGCACGAACGCTACTGCAGTAGCTACGGCACTGCAGGCCGCTAATGATGGCGAAGTGCTGCAGCGCAGCAGCAGCGTGCTGGTGTTCGCCGCGCTTGGCCCGTCGTCGCTTGGCAGCGGCTCGGCGTGCTCAGTGCTTGGCCGCTCTGCTAACAGCAGCGGCGTGCGTGCGGACATTGCCGCGAGCGCTAACGACCGAGTATTGGCGCGCACGAGTGACGCGCTTAGCTTCGTGCAGTTAACTGCTGGCATGTTCCCGTCGTCGCTGTCGCTGGCCACTGTGCTTACGCTGACGGCATCGGGCGCAGGTGCCAGTACGTCGGCCTTGAGCCTGTCGGCAGCAGCTCCGTTCCTAAACATTGTCGAGACGGACCAATCTGCCGACGCGCAGCGCTGGCTGTTAGGCATTAGCGCTGGCGTGCTGCACCTTGGACCAGTCGCGGACGCTGCTACGGGTCCAGCCACTGCGCAGGGAATACACATTACGCGCTCTGGCACGAGTGCTACCGAAGTCCAGCTTGATGCCACGGCGCTGGACTTTAACGGCGATGCTGATATTAGCGGCACGCTGACGGTAAACGGGGTGCTGACTGGACCTGCTGGCGCCACGTTCACCGCAGATGCGGTGGACGAGTTTACGGTCAAGCGAACTTCCACCCAGTACCTGTCGTTCTACGGAACCTCCGGCGCAAATTTCATAACCAGCATTGGTAGCACAACAGCCACAAAAAACCTTATCATCCAAGCGACAACGAATGCCGCCGGTGACGCAGGAACTGCCGAGCCGTCTGTTCTCCTGCGAGCGCGAGCAGGCACTAATGTCGCGTCTTTTGACGCTACAGAAATTCAGTTCGACGCGACGCTGTTGGACTTCAACGGCGCCGCAAATATTAGCGGCGTAACGCAAATCGAGTCCACTACTACTAGCACCACTGCGCCAGCTCTGCGCGTCGGCGGCAGCGACACGACTACGTTTAGCTCGATAATTTCGGGCGTGCGCGCTGGCTCTGCTAACTTGGTCATGCGCAATACGTCTGACTCAGTTGAAGGGGCTTTTAACGCTTCTACTACATCGGTGCAGATTGGCAGCGTAACCACGCATCCGCTGGTCTTATTTGCGAGCAACTCGACGCGCCTTACTCTTGGCGCATCCACTAGTGACCCTGCAACATTCGTGCAGTACGGAGTCTTTCCAGCGGCTACCACGTCGATTCCGTCGATTCGCATGCCGCACGGAACGGCGCCAAGCTCGCCCACGAACGGCGACGTGTGGACGACTTCTAGCGGGCTATTCGTGCGGCTCAACGGCACGACTCACACAGTTGCGACGCTCGAAGCTTCAAACACGTTTACCGGCACTACGCAAATACTGCAGAGCAGCAATCCTACGCTGCAGCTCTGGAACAGCAGCGCCGCTGCCGGCCTTATGCGCTGGTCAGTGCGCGCGGAAACCGACGGCGATTTAGCCGTATTCACGGTTAGCGACGCAGGGAGCGCAGTAGAAAACGCCGTCGTAATCTCGCGTAACAGCAGCTCTGAAGTTACGAATATTGCACTAACGGCCGACGCGGTTACGATTCAAGGCGTGTCTGTGGCGGACTATGCGCGGCTGTCACAGTCGAACACGTTCACGAATGGCACTAACAAATTTGCGGCCACTACGCCGCGCCTGCAGTTCGATGCTACAGGCGCGACTACTAACCAGCGCCTTACAGACATTATCCAGACAACTACGGCGTTTTTTGTGCGCTCGCGCACGGACGCAGACGGCGCAGGCAGCGCGCTTATCGCAGGCACGCGCAGCGGCACGACGTGGACGGAGTTTCAAGCGAACGCTACAACGTTCGATTTTAACGGCATCATGTCCGTGTCTGGCGACGTGCTAGCGGGCGATGGTTCCGTAACCATTTACGGCGCGTCGCAGTCCAGCTTTCCTGCGTCTAACGCGAGCCCGCACCTTTACCGTGCTACGACTGGGCACGCCACAATCGGCGGTCTGGCCATTCCGGGCAGCCTAGTGCTAAGTCCGAGAAGCGGCACCGCGAATTCTTCGGGCGTGCTGTTCAAGGCAGGGTTAAGCGGCTCAGACGAAGCGATAGTGGCGGGCATTGGCCTAGGCGTTGCCGTTTTCTCACCTTCAACAGAGTTCGAGATAAACACCACGACGCTAGACATTAACGCCGCGGCAGACATTAGCGGCTCGCTTACGCTGGGCGGCAATCTCATTACCGCTAGCACGCTGACTATTGCCGGCACTGGTGAGACGCTTGCCACATTCGCCGACGACGGCGCGGTAACGCTGTACTACGACAACGCGGTAAAGCTAGCTACTGCAAGCGGCGGCGTGGCAGTTACAGGCACGCTAACGGCTAGCACTGGCTTGGTCGCCACGACAGGCGGCTTAACCGTCTCTGCTGGCGGCGTGAACATCACAGGCAACTGCGTTACGCCATACACCAGCGCGTCGGAAGTCGGCCGCGCTGGCAAGCCGTCGCGTGACATTAGCGCGAGCACGAATACTGCGGCGTCAGATATGGGCGGCACAGTTCGCTTTACTGGCGGCAGCGGGCAGACGTTCACTCTGGACAGCGACCCGCCAGAAGACGCCGTAGTGATACTGCACAACGTGTCTGGCAATTCGTGGACTATAGCCGCAAGCGGCACGCTGACAGTGCTAAGCGATTCCACAATCAACACAGGCAGCCGCACGCTTCTTAATGCTGGTCTCATGTATTGCGTGCACGAAGGCTCAGGCAATTGGACCTGCATTGGCGGCGGCATTTCGTTTGGCGCCTAACCATGCACTACGGCATAAACCCGCAGCAGCTGCTGCAGCACGTCGTGCGCCCTGCCCTGCAGCACATCGGCTTGCACTCGCGAGCTGCCGAACAGCTGGTGCTTGGCACAGCGCTCGTTGAGTCGCGCGGCGAGTACGTTAAGCAGCTCGGCAAAGGTCCGGCGCTCGGGCTCTGGCAAATGGAGCCCGCGACGCACGACGACATACTGGGCAATTACGTGGCGTACAAGCCGCAACTAAAGCTCTGGCTTAACGGGTTAACCACGTCGGCGAAGATCACGGACGGAGCGCTGGAGCTGGTAGGGAACCTCTTCTACGCCGCTGCAATGTGTCGCATCCACTACGCGCGCGTGCGCGATCCACTGCCAGGCGCAGACGAGTTCGGCGACATGGCAATGTACTGGAAGCGTTTCTATAACACTCTGCTGGGCGCTGGCACCGCGGACAAAGCGCTGCCGCACTTCTACGCTGCTTGCCAGGCTGTAGCCGAGTGACGGACGTACGACGCGTCGGCGCGGAAGTTCTGCAGCGCGGCGAAATGTCCAGCGGCCACACGTGCCCGCGCTGCGACGGCGGCGCGAAGCGCGAGCGCAGCCTGTCTGTGTGGCCTCACAAAACGCTGCCTGGCTTCGTCGTCGCCAAGTGCTGGCGCGCGAGCTGCGGCTACGGCGAAGACGTGCTGGTGGGCGCCGAGAGTGCGCACGCTGCTGCGCCAGTGCGCCGGCCGCCAGCGCCTACGCCGAACATGCGACTAGTAACGGACGCGGCGGCCGAGTTCATGCGCACGCGCTACCGCATAGGGCGCGGCGCGCTCGACTACTGGAAGGTGCGGCAGCACGTGGCGGACAGCGCGCTGTACTTCCCAGTGCTCGGCCCGCGGCGCGAAGAGCGCGGCTACGTGCTGCGGAAGTTCTGGCCCGGCGCACAGCCGAAGGCAGAGAACATTAAGCAGCTGCCCGAACAGCCCTTCCAGGGATGGCTGCGGCAGACGAGCACGGCACGCATTGTCGTGGTGGAAGACATGCTTAGCGCCATGCGCGCGTGGGGCTTGGGCTTCACTGCAGTGGCGCTGTGCGGCACGAACCTTAGCGAAGAGAAGCTGGACGAGATTAAGCGCACGCCGCGTCCGCAGCACACGCCGATATTGCTAGCGCTCGACATAGACGCGCTGGGCAAGTCGCTGCACCTGGCGAGACGTGACCACGTACCGCTGCAGCCCGTGCGGCTGTGGCGCGACATTAAAGACTGTTCGGACGAAGAGATAAAAGCATGCTTGAACTAACCGAGCCCATGCTGGCGCCGCGAAAGCTGCCGGCCATGATTAAGTACCCGGTCTATGCGTCGCCGAAAATAGACGGCATGCGCGCCGTGGTGCGGGATGGCGTGGTGCTGTCGCGCTCGCTCAAGCCGATAGCAAACGTGTACGTGCAGAAGCTCTTCGGCCACCTTCACGGCTTCGACGGCGAGCTGGTAGTGGGTCCGCCGAACGCAAAGAACGCCATGCAAGCTACGCAGAGCGGCTGCCGCTCGCGCGATGGCGAGCCCGACGTGCGCTTCTTGGTCTTCGACCTATGGACGCATCCCGAGACTGGGTACGGGCAGCGCTACTTGACGCTGCGCCAATGGTTCCGGCATCACGGCGAAGATAACCCGCGCGTTAGCGTGCTGGAGCAGACGCTTATAGAGTGCGCAGGACGCTGCGCGGAGTGCGCCAAAGCGGGCCGCGTCACGCTTGAACAGTTCGAGCACAACGCGCTGGCGGAAGGCTACGAAGGCGTGATGCTGCGCAAGGTGGACGGGCTCTACGTCTGCGGCCGGCGCTCGGAAAGCGAAGGGCTGCTGCTGAAGGTTAAGCGCTTCGAGGATAGCGAAGCCGAAATCGTCGGCGCCTACGAGCTGCAGCACAACGATAACGAAGCGACGACGAGCGAGACTGGCCACACGAAGCGCAGCAGCTCGAAGGCTGGCAAGCGCGCAGGCGGAACGCTCGGCGGCTTCCACGTCCGCGACCTAAAAAGCGGCGTCGAGTTCGACGTGGGCACAGGCTTGGGCCTTACCAAAGAGCTGCGCCTGCAGCTGTGGGAAGAGCACCTGCGCGGTGAGCTGGTCGGGCGTGTCATCACGTACAAGCACTTCGCCGCTGCCGGCGTAGTCGATAAGCCGCGCTTTCCTGTCTTCAAATCATTCCGCGAGCGCAGCGACCTGTAATGCTAGAGCTGGAGCAGAAAGTGCTGGCGGCCATGATTGCGAGCCGCCGCGCCTACGAAGACTTGCAGGCGCTGCTGGACGAAGGCGACCTTACGGAAGTCGGCCGCTACATTGCGCGCACCGTGGGCAAGTACTACGCGCGCGACAATGACGCCGCGAGCGTGGACAAGCAGCTGCTGCTCGCCATGCTCGAAAAGGCCGCGCCGTCGCCGAAGCAATGCGACGCGCTGCGCGAAGCCGTTAACGGACTGCCGCCCGACGTGTCCGCGCACAACGTTGTCGGCGTCTACCGCGACTTGCACGCGCGCAACATTCTGCTTAAGAGCGTGGACGCTGCGATAAAGGGCGACCCGAAAGCCAAGGAGCTAATGCGGCAGTATCTCGACGCCGCGGACGAAGGCGGCGACGAAGACGAGCCGGACCAGCTGGACCCGGATGCACTGTTCGCAGAGCGGCACGACAAGATGCGCGTGCACCCGCCCGAGCTAAACGAGCGGCTGTACGGCGGCGTGCGTCCGAGCGAGACGGCGCTCATATTCGGCCGGCCGGGCATGGGCAAGACTCTGCTTACTACCAATATCGTGGCGGGCTTCGCGCACGACGGGCACAAAGGCTTGTATGTCGGCAACGAAGAAAGCAGCCGCGCTCTGCACTTCCGGTTCTTGAGCCGGCTAGGCACGGAGAAGCTGGAAGACCTTAACCACATGGACCGCGCGAAGGCACGCGCACACGCAGAGGCTGCGTACAAGAAAGCGCACAAGCACGGAATGCAGAACGTGCACATACGCACGGGCGCTTCGAGCATGCCGCAGATTCGCAGCTGGGTAGAGAAGCTAAAGCCGCGCTGGCTGGTGCTGGACCAGGTGCGCAATGTCGGCATGGGCGGCGAAGGCATGACGCAAAACTTAGAGCTGGTGGCGCGCGAGCTGCGCGTTATCGCCGACGAGTGCCAGCTGTTCGCTATCGGCGTCTCGCAGGCTGCCGCGTCGGCCGATAACAAAATCTTTCTTTCGCTGCTCGACTTGGACAGCAGCAAGACCGGCGCGCAAGGAGCGTGCGACCTAATGCTGGGCGTGGGCGCCGACGTGGCCATGCTGGAGAAGGACAGCCAGGGCCGTAACCAGCGCGGCATTGCAATCTGCCGCAACAAAGTTAGCGGCGTCTTCGCTAACTTCAAAGTGACGGTTAACGAGTCGTACACGCAGGTGGTAACGAACGCATGACGCTGGCGCCGCACCCGCTGCCGCTGTCGCACCTTCGTGGCGAGCATTACCTGTCTGCGCCATGGGTAGCGTTCGACTTCGAGACGACGAACATACGCAAGGGCGACGCACGCGAGCCGGATAACCGCATAGTCTGCGTGGCGTGGCTGTCCGGCGTGGGCGACAAGATCACGGGCCGCATGCAGTCGCACTACGGCGAGCTATTCGAGTGCAAAGAGTTCTGGGCCGAGCTGGAGCGTGTGCGCAAGGCTGGCGGCTTCTTTATCGCGCAGTCCTGCAAGTTCGAGTCGCACTGGCTCTGGCGGCACGAGTACGACTGCGCCGCCGCGCTGTGGGGCGACCCGCTGCTATTCGAGTGGGTCTTGCTTGGCAACAATCCACACAGCCTTAGCCTGTCGCTGGACGAGCTGGCCGCGCGCTACTGCCCGACGCTGCGTAAAGACCGCTTCGTGGCGGCGCTCATGAACGGCGGCATATGTCCGTCGGAGATTCCGCGCCAGCACCTGCTGCGCCGCTGCGAGCGCGACGTGTACAGCACCGCGCTAATTGCGCTCGCGCAGATTGCGACGCTGGCGCGCCGCGGGCAGCTGCACCTTGCCGCGCTGCGCTGCACGCTCGCGCCGATCCTCGCCGACATAGAGCGCCAGGGAATCGCGCTCGACGCGGAGCGCGTGAAGGCAGAGCACGAGCGCTACACCACAAAGTACCTAGGGCTTAAAGAGAAGCTGGACGCCATGACGGGCGGCGTTAACGAGCGCTCGCCTAACGAAATGATTCCATTCGTGTACGGCGTGTTCCCTGCGAATGCGACGGACGAAGACAAGGCGCGCATTAAGCCGCTGGGCTTTAAGGAAGTGACGAACGCGCGCGGCGCGCCGAAGCGGGGCAAGGCGACGAAGAGCTGGCCGGACGGAAGGCCGAAGCTTAACAAGCACGTGCTGCTCGACTTGGCGAAGCAGGCGAAGACGCAGCGGCAAAAAGACTGGGTACAGCTGCGTAAGGATATTGGCCAAGCGTTCGCTGCGCTTAGCAAGAATCTCGACTTCTACTTGGGCGTGGTCACGGAGAAGGAAGGCTGGTTCTTCGCGAACCTAATGCAAGGCATCGTGGCGACGCATCGGCTAAGCGGCACGGGCATGCCGCAAGAGTTCGCCATGTTCGACGGCGCGACGAAGAGCGCGCAGCCGCAGAACCAGCCGCGCGAGTTCAAGGGACTAGTGCGCGCTCGACGCGACAAGCACAAAGTGTCTGACGCGGACGCGAAGCAGCTGGAGTTTCGCGTAGCTGCAATGCTCGGTAACGACAAGAAGGCAAAGGCCGACATTGCTAACCCGCACTTTGACGCGCACATACAGACGCTAACCACGATGCTGTACGGCGCCTTCTCGCAAGAGAAGTACGACGAGCTGCTGCGCCGCTACAAGGCCGGCGACGCGGAAGTAAAGTTCCAGCGCAACGATAACCAGCTATGCAAGTCGCACACGTATAAGCCGCTCTTCGGCGGCGAGTATGGCACGCCGCGCGAGGAAGCCTATTACCGCTGGTTCCGAGAGAACTACGACGGCATAACGAAGGAGTGCACCAGCTGGCTGCGCCAGGTGGAAGCTACCGGCGAGCTGCGCTGCGCGACTGGGCTTATCTTCCGCTGGAAGGTTACGTACGACCGCAACGGCGACAGCATAGACGCGCGCAGCGGCAAGAAGCTCAAGCCGTCTGTGTTCAATTACCCAGTGCAGCACCTGGCCGGCGAAATCATGGTGCTGGCCGACGTGTGCTTGTACTACCTGCTGCGCCAGCTCGCGATACGCGCCGTAATTATAAACCTGGTGCACGACAGCACGCCGGGCGAAGTGCACGACGAAGACCGGGACAAGTGGTGCGCAGCAGTGGCGCAAGCGTTCACGGTAGAGACGAAGTACTACTTGCGCGAAGTCTACGGCATCGAGTTTGACGTGCCGCTGGGCTGCGAAGTCACGATAGGCGACCACTTAGGCGAAGGCGACCACTTCGCCGCAGATAACTAGAACGGAGTAACCCGCATGGACCTTGCAAAGATTCTCGCCGAAGCCCGCGCACTGCTCGACATGGAGCTGCAGCGCGAAGTCTGGACGCTGCCCACGAAGAAACCCGAGCGCATGGAAGCGTACGAAGCACGCTACGTCGCGCTCGTGGAAAGGCTAGTGGCGCTGGCGCGCCAGTACGGCGGCGCAGCGCCGCCCATGGAGCAGCCGCAGCAGAGCGCGACGGCTAGCGCTGCTGCCACTGTCGCGGTAGCAGCTGAACCTGCGCCGGCTCCAGCTTCCGCGCCAGCGCCCGCAGAGCCCGAGACGCTACCAGCTGCCGAAGATGCAGCGGCCAGCGACTTGGCAGACGAGTTCGATAGTCCCGCGTTCTAACCACAAGGAAACCTGCACCGTGAAAATCAAAGCAAACGGCGGCGGCGGGGCTGGCACCTGTCCGGCCGGCGACCATCCCGCAATCTGCATTAGCGTTATCGACTTGGGCGTGCAACGCACGGCGAACGGAAACAAGCCGCTGCTTATGCTTACGTTCGAGCTGCCCGGCTCGCTCGTCACGTTCAAAGACGACGACGGCAAGGAGCAGACGCGCCCGCGCGTTATCTCGCGCCGCTTCACGAAGTCCATGCACGAGAAGTCGAGCTTGCGCAAGTTCATTGAGCGCATGCGCGGCGCGAAGTTCACGGACGCGCAAGCGTCGGACTTCGACGTGGCCACGCTGACGGGCAAGCCCTGCATGCTCGAAATCGTGCACAACGTGAAGGGCGACAAGACGTACGCCAACATCGAGCTGGTTTCGCGCTACAAGGGCGAAGCGCTCAAGCAGACGCACGCGAGCTGGGTTTACGACTTGGCCGCGCCTAACGACCAGCTCTTCCAGCAGTTCCCTGCGTGGCTGCAGAAAGTCATCGGCGAGCGCATCCAGACGGCACAGCGCGGAGCTACGCCGCTGCCTGGCGCCGACGACATGGACGACGACATTCCTTTCTAGGCGCGCGCCGCCCGCGGAGTGTCGCCGCAAGCCAGGGCCACGCTGCCCAGCTAGTAAGGCTATTTCGGCATAGAGACCACGCACGGCCCGTGCGCGAGCCACGACTACAGGGCACTAACACAGAGCACACATGAAGCACGCAATAATTGACAGCGACAGCCTAACGTACGCAGCAGCGTTCGCCGTCGAGCAGAACCGCTACGCCGCGGTGCGCGAAAGCCAGAACGTGCAAGAGCTGCTAATAGCGGGCTCGGATTACGAGTTCGCCAAGAAGCTGGCCGAAGAGCCCGGCGTGCGCGTCTACAAGCGCACAGACGTGGAGCCGCTGGAGAACGCCATACACGCGCTGCGCTCCATGCTGCGGACAATCCGCGAGCAGATAGAAGAGCGCTTCGGCAAGCCCGAGCGCGTGACGCTTCTCCTTACCGGCTCGGGTAACTTCCGCGACAGGCTCGCCACGCTCGCGCGTTACAAGTTCAATCGAGTGGAGCGCGCGAAGCCAGTGCACTTCGGGCAAATGCGCAAGTACCTAGTGGACGAGCTGGGCGCGAAGATTGTGCACTGGTACGAAGCCGACGACGAAGCGGCCATGGCGTTAACCGAGTCGCCAGCCGACACGCTCGTGTCTTCGCTCGACAAAGACTTGCTGCAGGTGCCGGGCTGGCACCACATACACGGCAAGGGCTTTCTGCGCATTAGTGAGAAGTCCGGCTTGCTGCGCTTCTACATGCAGGCGCTGCAGGGCGACAGCACGGACGGCGTGCCAGGCTGCAAAGGCATCGGCCCGAAGAAGGCGCAAGCCATCGTGCTGAAGGCGGCACAGAGCGCGACGAGCTACACGGAGCTGGAGCGCGTTGTGTGGCGGGCAATCGTGGGCGCGTACCGCGCGTCGCTCGACAAGCACGGCCCGGACGCGTGCGGCTACAACGATCCAGAACAAGCCGCACTCGAAACTGCGCGGCTGGTGTATCTGCTGCGACAGCGCCCCGCGGACCCGAGTAACCCGCCGCTGTGGGAACCGACGAAGTGAGTAACCACGACATACCGTGCAGGTACTGCGGCGAAGACACACGCGGCTTGTGTGCACACAACGAAGAGACGTGCCCGTACCGCAAGCAGCACGCAGCTAGCTGCGACTTATTTCCGCAGTGAAAGAGAAGCGGCCCGAGCCGCCTTACACGTGCCACGACTGTGGCGCCGTGGTGCAAGAGTTCTTCCAGCGCTTGATTGCTGGCGAGTGGCGCAACGTCTGCGCCGAGCATTTCGAGACAAGGCGCAGAGCGACATGGAACGAGCGATATCACAACGCCGCTACATAGGCGTGGACCTGGACGGAACGCTGGCGCACGACGCCGGCTTGCCTTACGTCGGCGAGCTGCTGCCGATAGGCCGGCCCATTCCAGCCATGCACATGCGCGTACTGCGCTGGCTGGACGAAGGCAAGGCCGTGCGAATCATTACGGCCCGCGTGTCGCCGGACCAGCCACGCGAAAGAGTTCTGCGCGCTACGGGCGCAATCGAAGCTTGGCTGCTAGAGCACGTTGGACAAGTGCTGCCCGTGCAGGCGCACAAGTGCCACCTAATGCTGGAGCTGTGGGACGACAGAGCACGACCAGTCGAGCACAACACGGGGCGCATTCCGTGTTACCGCTCGCCTGCATGCAACGAACGAGACTATCAAGAAGAAAGGACGACGAAGTAATGGGCGCTAAGAGCAGACGGAAAGGTGCGGGCGGCGAGCGTGAAGTGTTCACGCTGCTAAACGTGAAGCTGGGCCGCAAGGAGTACGAGCGAAACCTGGAGCAGACGCGCGCAGGTGGCTGCGACCGCAAAGGCAGCAAAGTGGTGGCCATGGAAGTGAAGCGCTGCGAGGCATTGAACCTGCAAGCGTGGATCGAACAAGCCGAGCGGCAGGCCGGACCGGGACAGCTGCCCGTGCTCGCGTACCGTCGCAACGGCGAGAAGTGGCGCTTCTTGGCTATCTGTGACTTGGAATGGATGGCCAGCTTGCACGAGCTGCTGGAAGGCACCTAACAATGTGGACCACTGAAGAAGCAATAGCGCTCGCGCGCTTTGTCGAAAGCATCGCGCCGCAGTACGGCGCGCACGTCGCGCTTAGCGGCGGCCTGCTCTACAAAGACGGCGAGCGGAAAGACTGCGACCTGGTGCTGTACCGGCACAGGCAGGCGGCCTTCCTGGACAAGTCCGGGCTGCTCGAAGCGCTGCGCAAAGCTGCGCGCGAAGCGGCGGACCTGGAGTACGAGCCGCACCCGTTCTACGTCGCGACAGATTACGGCTTCTGCGTTAAGGCGAGCTGGCACGGCAAAGACGTGGACTTGCTATTTCCAGAAGTGCATCCGAGCGCTGTCTACCCTGACGGAGAGAACAGCGAAGACGCGGCGGCATGGGATGACTCTGTTACATGGGAAACGCTGGTGCGCTAATGGCGAACTACAAGAAAGGCAAGCGCGTGCTGGTACGTCGGCCGCTCCGTCAGTGCACGGACGAACACTGCACGCTGCCGCACGCACACGAAGCGCACGACAAAGCGTACAGCGTCTCGGCGCACCTGGACCGCGTTAAGGGAATCATCGGCGAGCGCGGCGCAACGCGCGACAAGCCGGGCGGCGAGCGCAGCATGGCGCGCTGCGTGCGCATCTTTAACGCGAAGACTAACCGCGACCTGTCCGCCGCCGAAGGCTGGATATTCATGATGAGCCTTAAAGAGTCGCGCATGGCCACGGGCAAGTACAAGGCCGACGACTACGACGACTTGACCGGCTACAGCGCACTGCTGGCAGAAGAAGCTCGCGCGGAGAACGACGCGCGGAAGGTGGCCAAGTGATTCTCTGGAACGACAAAGACGGCGGACCCGAGTCGCGCGTGTGGTGCTGGGGCTTAGAGTTCAAGCGCGCTTTCTCCGTGCTGCTGCTGAAGTTCGGCGAGGGCTCGCGCGAAGCGTTCCACACGCACGCGTTTAACTCCGTGTCGCTGGTGCTACGTGGCGCGCTGCACGAAGTCCAAATGCTGCCGGAAGAAGAGCGCCGCACGGGACACGTTACGCGCCACGTTCGGCACAAGCCTTCGCTGCGTCTCGTGCGCACGTACCGCGACACGTTCCACATGGTAGAAGGCCGGGCGCCTGCCACTTGGGTACTGACGTTGCGCGGCCCGTGGATTGATAACTGGCGCGAGTTCATACCAGAAGGCGCGCGACACATTCGCCTAACGCACGGACGCAAGGAGCTGCGCTAGTGAAGATTCTAGGCAATCGGCATTTGGTAATCCC
>Ga0315910_10000378_pt1 | contig 45177 bp, 36 predicted proteins | sample EdamamesoilMG_FD_204470 | JGI IMG/M metagenome (GOLD analysis project Ga0315910, IMG submission 204470) | Garden soil microbial communities collected in Santa Monica, California, United States - Edamame soil | ecosystem: Environmental > Terrestrial > Soil > Garden | place: USA: California...
CCGTGCCCCCCCTCCCCCCATGGCGACCACCGTCGCCCCCCCCACAACGTCGGGGTCGCCCCACGGTCCCGCGCCGCGGTTCAGCCCACCTCCGCTCGACGAGCAGGAGAACTCGGGGATCATCCCGCTGTCGTCACCCATCGATCAGCCGAGCGCGCGCGGTCGCATCCAGCTCGACGAGGAGGACTGGCAGCCACCCGTGCGGGGAGAAGACCCCGCGGTCGACAGCGAACAGCGACGGATCGACGCGGCCCTGGACGCGCTCGGCAAGGGGGAGAGCACGGTGGCGACCGTACGGGCCTTTGGTACGCCGGGGCTGGTCCGCCTCGCCGCCCGTTTCCCAGGACCGCTCGAGGTCCTACGCCGCGACCTGCGCGCGCTCCCTCCCCCCTCGGCGCATGGACCGTTCATCCGCACGATGATCGCGATGGGTCAAGAGGCCGTGCCGCACCTGCTCGGACTGTTCACCCACGCCGATCCCGACGTGCGGTTCTACGCAGCGTTCGCCTTTCAGGAGCTGCGTGATCCCGAATGCATGCTCCCGCTGTCCAAGCTCTCGTTCGATGGGAGCGCCGACGTCCGCGTCATCGCGATGCGCGTCCTCGAGACCTACTCGCGCTACCCACGGTTTCCCCGGGCCGTGGCGGCGGTCCGCCGCGAGCTGAGCGCAGCCGACCGCAATCATCAGCTCTACGCTGCGCGAGGCGTCGGGACGCTCCGCGACGTCTCGGCGATCGATACCCTCATCGAGCTGCTCGCCAGCAAGGACCGCTTCATCCAGGAGGCGGCGCTCGAGTCCCTGTGCTCGATCACCGGGCAACAACATGGGCTCAAGCCCCATCGCTGGAAGAACTGGTACCTCGAGAACCGCGACCGTCATCGGGTGGAGTGGATCATCGATAGCCTTCGTCATCGCGATCTCCCCGTGCGTCGTTGGGCGCAAGACGAGCTCATCCGGGTCACGGGGCATCGCGTACCGTTCTCGCCCCTGGGCGACCGCCAAGCACGCGACGTAGCCGCCCGCGCCTGGACGGATTGGTGGGTGAGCGTCGGTCACCAGCAGTTCCGCGAGCCCCGGTCCAGACCGCAGTGACCGCGGCTGTGCTATGTACTGCCTCCGATGTTCGAGACGATCTCCAAGGGGTTCCGAGCAGCTCGTCAGCGCTTCACCGGGCGAGCCGAGCTCACCGAAGACGTGATCGACGAGGCGCTCAAGGACGTCCGCATGAGCTTGCTCGAAGCGGACGTCGAGTTCCGCGTCGTCAAGAAGTTCTTGGCGACCGTCAAGGAGGAGGCGCTCGGCGAGCAAGTGAAGCTCGTCGCGAAGTCCGGTGAGAAGACCCTTCGGGTGCGCCCGGAGGACCACTTCGTCCGGATCTGCCACGAGCAGCTGACGGCGCTGATGGGCCCCGTGGACACGTCCATCGCGGACGCCAAGCGGGGCATCACCGGCATCATGATGGTCGGCCTCCAGGGGTCGGGAAAAACCACGTCCACGGGGAAGCTCGCGCGGAAGCTCCAAAAAGACGGCAAGAAGGTGCTGCTCGTCGCGTGCGACATCTATCGCCCCGCCGCGATCCGCCAGCTCCAAGTGATCGGGGAGCAGCTCTCGATCCCCGTGTTTGCGCGCGAGGGCGAGAACCCCGTGGAGATCGCCGCACTCGCCACCCACGAGGCCGAGGTCGGCGGCTACGACTACGTCATCTACGACACCGCAGGTCGCCTCGCGATCGACGAAGCCTTGATGGTCGAGCTCGATCAGATCAAGGCGCGCGTCCACCCCGCCAACATCTTCCTCGTGATCGACGCCATGATCGGCCAGGACGCGGTCAACACCGCCAAGGCCTTCGATGAGCGCTTGGACATCACCGGCGTCGTCCTGACCAAGCTCGATGGCGACGCCCGCGGCGGGGCTGCGCTCTCCATCAAGGAGGTCACCGGCAAACCCATCAAGTTCCTCGGCATGGGGGAAACCCTGGAGAAGCTGGAGGAGTTCCGCCCCGAGGGCCTCTCGGGTCGCATCCTTGGCATGGGCGACCTCGTTGGGCTCATGCAGGACTTCCAGGAGGTCGTGGATGAGGAGCAGGCCGCCCAAGACGCCGAGAAGATGTTGGGCGGCAGCTTCGGGATGGACGACTTCCTCAATCAGATCAAGTCGATCCAGAAGATGGGGAGCCTCAAGGATCTGATGGGGAAGATGCCCCTAGGCTCCCTCTTCGGCGCCGACATCCCGCAAGAGATGCTCGATCAGGCGATGGACGATCGGGAGCTCACCAAGATCGAGGCGATGATCCAATCGATGACGCGAAGAGAGCGTCAAGATCCGAGCCTCTTCCTGCAGGACGGCGCAGACGGCCGCTCGTCGGCGGCGGCCAAGCTGCAGCGCAAGAAGCGACCCACGCGGCCCAAAGATCCGAGCAAGATGGCCGATCTCGGCCCGGAGGCGTTCGTCGACAGCCGCGTGATGCGGGTCGCCCGGGGGAGCGGACGTCAGGACGAAGAGGTCCGCGGCCTCGTGAGCCGCTTCATCGCGATGCGCGACATGTTCGGCATGCTCGGAGATCTGATGGGCGGCGGAACCGGCCTGCTCTCCAAGCTGCCTGGGTTCAAGCAAATGAAGCAGCTCGGCGCGTTGCGGAAGATGGCCAAGAATCCCGAGATGCTGCAGAACCTCATGGGCGGCGGCGGATTTCCTGGCGGCCTCCCTGGGATGCCGGGCATGCCCGCGATGCCGGGTATGCCACCCGGTGGAATGCCCGATCTCTCGGCGCTCGGCCTCGGCCCTGCGGGCGGCGGTGGGCGAACGACGTCCAAGAATCAGCGCAAGCAGCAGAAGGCGGCGCGCAAGAAGAACCGCCGACGGTAGGCCTCCGGGTCCGGCTCCGAACGCTCGTCAGGCGGCCCAGTCGTGCCCAGTCGTGGGCGGTGTGCGGCTTCTGCCGAACGCAACGTGACCCCGTCCCTGCAGCGATCTCGAGCCAATGGCGTCCGTGCGACCCCTGCGAAGGACGGCAGGTTCGATTGCGGCCCCGATCGCCTGCGCGCGGGAGTGTGACCTGCGACTTTTCGAACGTTCAGGAGACGAGCTCGCGCCGCTCCGCCACGTGCCGGAGCAGTGCGGGGCGTTCGCCGCCCTCCTCCGTCATTGCTTCCAGTTCGCCTAGGTCGTCCGCCCCGAGCGGACGAGAGATCCGGTAGACCTCGTCGAGCCAATTGCCCAGGTCGATCATCTTGCATCGACGCGAGCAGAAGGGCCGCCAACGAGCTTCACTCGTGGCCTCGTGTTGCGCACCACAACTCGGACAGCGCATCCGCACGGCCTCAACATACACGCGAACTCGACACGCGACCAGGTCATTTCTGCGACGCCCACCGAGGGCGACATGCAACGCGAGTCCGTGTGGGTCGACAGACGTCAGGACCCCTCATCGGTCCCACGAACGCGGCGGAACTCGACCTCCGCTTGGCCATACACACGCTGCAGCTCCAGCTCGAACGTCGTGGGCCACGCGACATCGACACTCTTGCCTCGGATCCGCTCTCTCTCGCAGACGATCACCGCATCGGCAGTGAGCCATCCGTTCGCGAGTTCGGCCAAAAGCGGCTCGATGAGCTCAGGACGCGCGAACGGTGGGTCGATCAGCGCGAGGTCGAATGCGGGAACCGACCGCCCCCGCCGCAAAATTGCGAGGGAATCCCCGCGGGTCACGCGAACGCGCTCTGCGACGCCGAGCGTCCGCGCCTGCTCTTCCACGTAGCGCGCGACTCGGGCGTCGGCATCGATGAGCCACGCATGGCCGGCGCCGCGGCTGATGGCTTCGAAGCTCAGCGCCCCCGACCCCGCGAACAGATCCAGCACCCGAGCCCCCTCGACCGAACCTCCGAGGCGGTCGAAGATCGCGGCGCGAACCATCGCAGAAGTCGGCCGCAGGCCTTCGACGCCCTTGGGGAGAGGAGCCAAACGGCGCCCTCGCAGAACCCCCGACTCGATCTTCTGCATGGCTGAGAAGGTCAGAGCAGACGGGCCGCGCGTCAAGCCGGTGCCGCGTGGGCTCCGAGCGAATCTCGGAGGGCTTCGTCCTCGCGCTCGAGCCGCTCCCATGCGCTCCGCAACAGGCGGCGCCGGCGGAACCATGCCGCGAGCATGAGGGGAGCCACCACGACGACCGGGATTCCCCCGCTCGAGAGCAGCGGGAACCAGAGGAAGCGCGCCGGCAGACCGCTCCTCCACTCCGTCGCGAGTTCCTCGGGCGAACGCCCATACGCCCGAATCACGGCCGCGTCGAAGGCATATCCGAGGCGGAGCTGGGTCAGCAGATGGCGCAGGGTCGCCTCATGCGGATCCGCAAAGCGCATGAAGTTCACGAGATCTCGTGCAGCCGCATAGGCCGCGGAAGCGGCCTGGGGATCTCGCTCGCGAAACTGAGCCTCGAGCACCCCAAGTTTCGGCACCCCGCCCCCGAACACCACCTGCGCGAGGGTCTGCGTGCGCCCCAAGTCGACATTGTTCTCGAAGCTCTCCGCCAGGCCCTCATTGAACCAACGCGGAACCGCGGCGCCGCCGGACGCCCGATGCAAAGCCACGTGCGCCATCTCGTGGCGTAGGAGCGCCTTGAGATCGGTCGTGGATCCATCCGGCCCATGCCGCGCGATCATGATCTCGCCGGTCGCAGGCCTCGCCACCCCCGCAACCCAACGCGGCATCCTGGACGCCTCCGAGATCCGCCCCGCGTGGTCGACATAAATGATGTGCAGGTCGTCTGGAAGATCGAGCGCGAGCGATTGCTCGATCTCCGACCACCAGCTCGGGATCTGCTCCGCAAGGTACGTTGCGCCTTCTTCGAGGTGGGGCTCGTACTGGAGCCGAACGCGACCCACGGACGCCACCTGGGTGGCCAGGTCCACCGTCCAACCGACGGGTTCCCCTGCGTCGGCGCGAGCCGGGCCGACGTTGACACCGAGCCACATCCACGCCGCGAGCCATCCGGCGGCCAATCGACGGAGCCACGACATCCAACCGTGACCGTGACGAATGGCCTGGACGGCAGCGCGGGTCATGGCCCCACTGTGAGCACGACCGTTTCCTTGCGCAAGCTCACCGCGATCAGGGAACCGATCGCGATGCCCGCAACCGCCAGCGCGACACCCGTGATGATGCCCACGCGGGCCTTGGGTCCCAACAAGCGACGACGGCGCTCCTTCACGCCTTGTCGGATCCACGCGTCGTGCTCCGCCCACAGCGAGCCGACGAGACCCGGCTCGTCCACGGCAGCTTGCGATCGTAGCTCCAGCGCGATGTCCAAACTGCAGTCGTGGGCGAGAATGACCGGCTCTTCCCGCGCGGGGACGTACCCCAACATGATCGTCAGGTCATGTGCACCGCTGCGGCATACTTCACGCGCACTCCCAACCCCTGGACGAAGCCTGCGGGTCGTCGTGGGCGGATCGGTCGACGCAGCGACCGAAGCTGCGAGGCGGTCCAAGAGGTCTCGTTCGTTGCGGCTGCCCGGAGCCTCGGGCGAGAGCCCCACGGCGACGTCGAGGACCTCGGTCCACTGCAACGTACGTGGAGAAGGGACCTTGGTGGGACCGGACGAGCCCTTCCCATCCTCGGTCACGGCCGTCGGCCCTTCGAAGCTGCGGTCGACCTCGGGGGCGGCATCGGCCGAAACGGGGAGCGTCATCGCGAGCGCAAGGGCGAGCGAAATGGGGACGGCGCGGCGGCCTCGACTCGGCACGCCGGACATAGTGCGCGAGCTCGGCGCGGAGCGCTACGACGTTGGACCGCCGACGACTCCAGTCCTCGACCCTGGGACCTCGTCCGCGGCGCGGAGCGCTACGAGACCCGGCGGAGTTGCTCGAGGAAACGACCGAGCGCCCACGTCTCCTTGGCGCGGAACCCCGTCACGAACTGGACGCCGACCATGGAGCGGGGCGGAGCCACCCACCGGACTTCGGCGTCGGCGGAGAGCGCCTGCGTGGCCGTGGGGATCGTAAAGGTCACGCGAACTCGGTCACCGAGCGCCAAGCCGTGGTTGCCCTCCATCCGCAGACGCGCGCCACCGAGGCTAAGATTGATCATGGAGGCTGCAAAGTCGGCCTCGTGTTTGCTCAGCCGCACCGCGCAACGCACGTCGTAGCGGTCGGACTGCCGCTGATCTCGTCCTGCGTCACTTTGACCTTGGTCCGGCTCGGCGATGGGCGGCGGCGAAACCCCCATGACGACGGGCTTCCAAAGCATGGAACGTCGCGGCGGAACGCTCGCCGCGGAAGAGGAGGAATCCTCTTGGTGCTGTGCCCATCTCCAGCGGTCTGCCACGCGGTCTCTATCGGCCATGGTCGGCACTCCTTGATGGGGGCTTCATACGGCGGCGGCCGGTCAGCGCAAAGCGCAGGATCCGGCCTTCTTTCGAGCCCCAGGTGCGATCGGGCGCTCAGCGAGCGCCGGGGGGTCCGAGATCACCCCGAGCCGGCCGGCGCCGCTCCGCGAACCACACGCGATAGGCCTCCATCTTGGCCCGCTGATCCGCAGGCGCCTTGCGCCCACACGTCGAAGCCTCTTCGCTCTTGGGCGGCGCCCCAAAGCGCACCTCGGCGCAATCGTTGGGGTTGTATCCCATCTCGAAGCTGCGCGAGCGCGCGACGAGGTCCGCGAGCGTGAGCGACCACGAGGAGCCGTCCGAACGTGTGTACGTGAACGCGAACTTGGGATCGGCGAGCAACGCGTCGCGCTCGGCATCGATTTGAGCCACGACCGCGTCCAGTGTCGTCCCCGGGCCCACGAACACCTCCGCGTTGCGTCGCACTTTGGTCGCGAACTCGACGACGAGATCGATCGCGATGAGCAAGCGCAGGTCGCGGGCCGGGGTCGAGAAGTTCTCCCATGAGCCCGTCGTCTCGAAGATCTTGAAGCCATCGGGCATCGGGATCGTCCCCGGTGACTCCGCGACGAAGGCATCTCCGTTTTGGACCGAGGTCACGCGGACCTTGGCGGCCTCGTGCAAAGCGACGATCGCCTCCTGCAGCGCCACCCTGGGATCCCGTGCTCCGGGCGTGATCAGGGCGTCCATGCGATCGTAGAACTGCGGCGCGGTGAGCTGGGCCTGCGCGAGCGAGAAGTCGCCATATCCCGGCATCCCGGCGATCTCCTCGTTGCTCGCCGCCCCCTCGCCGAGCGGCCGAAACCCTTTGAACCCGCTGCCGCCGAGCGACGGATCGGGGTTCCACAGGAAGTTACCCTCCCAGAACCGCTTGCGCGTGATGCTGCCGTCTGGTTGCCCATCGATCGCATAGAGGACGCCGGGGGTGCTCCCCTGCGGTGACATCATCTCCACGACGACGAACAGGTGGCCGTAGGGGTCCGCAAAGATCGTGCCCGGGCGAAGCGCACGCCGTGTGAGCGCGAGCGGATAGTAGTCCGTGGCGTCGCTCTCGAATGGAGTCCGCCCGTTGCCGGAGTGGACCCCCCAAGCGAGCGTGCGACGGAAGTAACGCTGCACGACGCCGAGCTCCCCGGAGAGCCGTGCATCGGGTGCGTCTTTCGGGGGAGCCCACGCCGCTTCCAACTCGCCGCAACGCGGCGGCTTGCCTTGCCCTCTCGAGCAGCGCCGGAACCCGAACGGAAGCTGCCGCTTCCAGGCATAGTAAGCGCGCAGGAAATACGGCGCGTCGGCGCAGTCGGGCTGCAGGAACAGGCCCCCTTGCCCGGGAGCGGCGTCTTCCGCCCAACCGTAGTGATCGTGCAGGAGGTTGCGCCCAGCGACGCTCGTGGCTTCGTGCAACGCTGCCCAGGCCAGTTCCTCGCCCCTTTGCGCATGGAACAGCTCACGCACCCACGCGGAGAACAACGCCTCTTCGGCGGGCCCCCAAGCGCGCTCGACAGGCCATACCGAGGTCCCGAGCGCTCGCCGCGGTTCTTCCCGCACGGGCCGCGCCGCCACGCGAACCGTCTCACACGCGAGCCCCTGCCCGTCCCGCCCCACGATCACGCGAAATCCCTCAGCTGGAGCTTTGGCCAGCCGCACGATCGTCGCGGCAGGTACCGAGGCGCGAAACGTCGTGTCGGGGCCGACGTCCAAGGTCTTCCCCTCCACTTCCACCCGAATGGCGAGCGGACGTTCATCGGCGAGCGTGGCCACGAGGATCCGGACGGGTTCGTCCCGGACCACGCGTGCGGGGCTGACGAGGATGCCGACCTCTGCCGCGTTGTGCTCGGGGCACGCACCCGCAGACGCGGGATCGAGCGCTAGCTTCGGCTCGGCTGCATCCGACGCGGTATCCTGGGGAGCCTCGAGTGCGGTCGGTTCCGGAGATGGGGACCCCTGCGCCGTCGACTCGGCGCTCGAGCGGCGATCCGGCGGAGTGGCCTGCTGCGAAGCGCCAGGCTCGGCTCGCGGACACGCACAGAGCAGGCCGATCGCTGCCACGAGCTGCGTGGATCTCTTGCTCGCCATGCTCGGGGAATACCGTCATCTGCTACGTTCGTCCATCGATGCGTGCGCCCAAGACCGTGCTTCGGTGTCTGCTCGCGAGCGGTTGCGGAATGCAATCGGCCTTCGCCGCTCCCCCCTCGGAGCCCGCACCCGCGGCAACGCGAGACCTCCGTCCCCCCGCATCGCCAGGGCTGCAACGATTCACGCAGCAACGCTCACCGTCTACGCTGCTCATCGCGACGCCACTGTCCGGCAACGGAGGCCGGGACGTCGTGATCTACGTGCCCGCGGGCGCACGCCCGGATCGTCCGTACCGCCTCGTGTTTCACTTCCACGGCACCTATGGCGAGAAGATCCGCCCGCGCGAGGATGGCCTGCCCAAGCGAGAGTGGGTGGGCTGGCAACGGCTCGAGCAAACCCTCGATGCGGCCGCGGAGCTCCAGAGAACGCGCCCGTACAACGTCGTCCTCGTCTACCCGTTGAGCGCGGGCAAGCGCGTGGAGCCCGAGCTCAGCGGTTGGGTCAATGCCCAATACGATCGCATGTGGATGCGGCCCGTCTCCGCGCAGGGTCCCGGTGACGACTTCGCACGGCTCCGGCGCGAGGTCCTGGCGCTCCTGGCCTCGCGGCTCGAGGTCGGCTCGGCCGCGATCGATCCCATGGTGATCGCCGAGGGCCACAGCGCCGGAGGCATCGCCTTGCGCAACGTCGCCGTCGCCGATCCGAAGGCGGTCGGGACCTATCTGTTCCTGGACGCCAGCTTCCAAGGCTGGGCCGACGGCTGCTACCGGGCGCTCGACCACGGCCCGCAGGACCCCAAGGTCATCCTCGTCGTCACCCACAATGGGATCGCCGATGCGGTGGGAACGTGGAAGCCCTGGTGCCTCGATTTGCAGAGGGACGCGGCGCTGTGGCGCCAGCACGCGGCCTTCTGCGGCGCGCAGGGAGGAACCCCTGCCGGCACCGAACTTCCGTGCGAAGAGCTCGAGCTCCGCCACGAAGCCTGGAACGAGTCCGAATCCTGGTGCGAAGCCGCCAAGCACGACCTCCGCGGATGGCCCGGGGTCGCCGTACACCGTACGAAGGTGCGGCATGGCGACCAGCCGCGACGCTTCACGGGTGGCCTCGGTCTCCCTGCCGAACTCGCGCCCTAGTCCCCTTGACGCACCGAGGACGGGCGCTCAGGCTGCCGTCATGCCCCGACCCGCGTTGGTGCTCATCGCCCATGGCAGCCCGGACCCGGATTGGCGCGCGCCCATCGAACGCCTCGGGGCGCGCCTCCGCGAGCTCGCGCCGCAGCGCACCGTCGAGGTCGCGTACTTGGACTTCGCGGCGCCGACCCTCGCCGAGGTGGCGCAGCGCCTGGTGGCCGCGGGACTGCGGGAGGCGGTCGTGGTCCCCGCGTTTCTCTCGCCCGGTGGGCGTCACATCAAGCAGGACATCCCCGCGCTGGTGCTCGAGGTGGGAGCCCAGCATCCCGCGCTCACGCTCCGGCTCGTCCGCGGCGCGCTCGGGGCGGATGCCGGAGTCATCGACGCGCTGGCGGCAGCCACCTTGCGGTTTGCGGCGGCAGCCGAGGACGGCACCGCCGCACCGGACGTGGAGTGAACGAACGCCGCGTCACCGCTGCTTCCGGGGCGGCGGTGGCGGCGTCCACTCGAACGGCAAGATCCAGCGTGCCCGCCACAGCGACTCCTGCTGCTCGGAGAGATCGACCTTGGGATCGATGAACCGCTGGCGCTTGCGATAGTTGAGGGCCGCGAACGCGTCCGCGTAAACCTCCGGATCGGCGATCCCTTCCTCGCGTTGGAAGCGGCGCTCGAGGTGGTGCGCGTACTGCAAGATGAACTCGGGCCGCCCCGAAAGCTTCCTCAGCTGGCGCTTGCCGAGTTCGGTGGCCGGATCGACGTGCCAGACCTTGCCCGAGCTCGGGTCCACGACGCGGTAGGTGACCCTCCCGTGCTTGGACCGAAGCTTCATGCGCCACGAGTACATGTGCCCCTCCTCGGTCCAGGCGACATCGCCGGGATAGAGCAGATGTCGCAGGGGCATCAAGACCTGGAAAGCGACCCAGAAGGCCAACATCCCATGGATCATCCGCAGCTTGGGGAGCGAGGGTGACTCGGTCCACGGTGCGCCGCGATCGACCCAGTTCCCGAGCGCAGTTCCCACGCGGGGGAGGAGCCGTGGCCAATGCGCCGGGAAGAACAGCGGGGTCGCGGCGAGCATCAGGTACGGGAACACGCCAATGTTGAACATGTACGCGTTCGTCAGGTGGAACACGACCGACGCCGCGACCGCGTAGGGTCGCGTCCGCTTCCACAGCAGCGCCGGCGCGACCAGCAAGTCGTACGCACAGCCCCCGTAGGTGACGACATAGCTCGCCACGTCGCTCGCCAGGATCTCGCCTCCCAGGCCACCCAGGCGGCGCGCTGCGTTCTGCAGCCACTGGCTGATGGGCGAGCGGTACACGAGCCAGTCGGAGTTGATCTTCGCGATGCCTCCGTAGGTGTAGACCAAGGCGAGCTGGAACACGAGCAGCCCCCGTGCCCAATGCGGGAGTTCGCGACGCGCCCAGCTCGGTCTCCACCACGCGTCCACCGACAGCGCGCGGTGGGCCGGCAGGAAGATCATGAGGAAGGTGAGGATGCAGATGAGGTAGGCGTGATTGAGATAGTGCGCCGCCGACATCAAGAAGATGTAGCCATGGCCGAGGAACAGCAGCACGGCGCACAGGCGGTAGCAGGCCCCGAGCGCGACGCCGACGGCCGCGAGCGCGGTCGTGCAGAACATCACGGTCATGAGCGTAGGGGGCAGGCGATCCACCCATCCAAACGGGAAGTACTTGAACAAGAAGGCGTCGGAATAGAAGTAGTTGCCCCCCCAGGCCGAGGCGACGTAGCGCAGGAGGTCCCACGCCATCACCGCACCGAAGGCGAAACGAAATACTGCCAGCGATGCCGCATCTTCTGGCCGATGCAGCCACGAAGCCAACCGGCCTAGCGCCGTCCGGAAACGAGCGGGTACGGGCCCATCGGGTGCCATACGCCCCTGACAGTATCGATCTCCAAGGGCACGGTCCACCCCCACTTCTCACTGTCTTTCACTAGGTTCAAAACGACGTGGAGACCACGGCTCGAAAATTGTCGAGCCCGAGCTCCTCGTGGAACCCATGGGCATACTGCAGCAGTAGATTGATGCTCTCGCGATAGCCCAGGCGGAACGCGAACACCAGCGAGGCGCCCACGCCGACGAGCACGTCTCGTGCGAGGTCGGGGGTACTCCACGCGTTGCCCACGTCCACGAACGGAATGAGGGCCACGTTGCCCAGGAACATGGGGAGGGTCCCGATGCCGCGGTCGACGTCGATGAGCGGGATACGGTACTCGGCCGTGGCGGCGAAGAAGTAGTTCCCCCGCCGGACCCCCGCGACATAGCCGCGCACGAGGGCGCTACACCCGGTGGCATAGCCCTGGCGCGAGAGCAGGGATCGCACGGCGTCGCCTCCTTGGTAGAAGTCGCCCACGCAGAACGAGTTGGCCCTGCGTGCTCCCCCCACGCTGGCGCCTCCGCGGAGATCCAGGACCAAGGACTGGTGGCCCCGCCAAGGCATGGGGATCGTCTCTCGGTATCCCGCGGACGCGAGCAGATCCTCGAAATCACCGCCGAGCGCCTCATCGACGACGGAGAGCGCTGCTCCGATGCGACGCCCACGCTCGACGCCGAACGTGAAGCGTCCGCCGCCGTCGAACTCGTTGCTATAGGCCGCCCCCAAGTCGACTTGGCCCGCGTCTCCCACGAGCGGAAACGTGGCTGCCGGCGCATTCGGATCGATGGGGATGTCGTCCGCGTCGAGGTTGGTCCAGCGTGTCCAGCGATAGCCGAGGTCTACGGTCGCCGAATGCCTCGGATGGCGGACCACCGGAAGCGATACGGCCCCCCCCACCCGGGTGGCCCGTTCGCGATACCCACTGCGGATGTACGCCTCGTCCGCGTCGTGTTCGTAGTCGTACCGCGAAAACCCGCCGCCCCTTGGCGAGAGATTGCTCGAGGCCCACACCGCGAAGGTTGGCCATAGCCTCGTGAACGTGTAGCTCACCGACCCCGTCGCCACGCGCTCCTGGATGTTGTAGTTGAAGCTGACCTGCGCGCTGTGGAACCCCAAGACGTCGGAGACGCCGACCTCGAAGCCGAGCCCGACGCCGAACGAAGAGGACTGGAAGTCGAGGGCGGTGGGAAAGATCGTGCGGGGAAAAAACGTGCGGAACGACTGATACCGCCGCGACGTGAGCGACGGAGGCCGAGGGTCGGACTTCGCGAGGGCGGGCTTGGGATCCTCGCTCGGCGGGAGCTCGGCCACCGGCGGCAGGCTGTCGAGCCATTGCTCCGGTGCGAAGTCCATCACCCACAGATCGAAGCCGTCCTTGGTGTAGCCGATGTAGGCAAGCGATCGACCATCGGGGCTCACGACGGGCTCGTAGGCGCCCCCGAGCACGTTGCTGACCTGGTAGACGCGTTCGGTCTCCGTATCGAACGCGTAGACGTTGTTGACGTCGTCGCGGTCCGAAACGAACAACAAGTACCGTCCGTCGGGAGACCACGAAGGTGAGGTGTCGAGGAACCGGTCCGCCGTGATCCGGCGCGTTTCTTGGGTCATGCGATCGTAGACGTAGATGTCGCGGTACCCACCCTCGAGCCACGCCGAGAACGCCACACGACGGCCGCTCGGGTGCCAGCGCGGCGAGTAGACCTGCGAGATCTTCCCCATTGGCGCGACCTCGGTGACCTCCCCACTGTCCAGCTCCAAGAAGGCCAGGCGCGACTGCGCGGCATCGTTCCTGCGAAACACCACGGTGCGACCGTCCTGCGAGACGTTGGGCTCGACGCCGCGGACCCCGAACGTGAGCCGCTCCGCGACGAGGGGATCGCCGCCGTTCCAGCGATGCAGATCGCTCCAACGGTAGCGAAAGTCGTAGACCCCGGTGAGATCGAACACCATGTCCTCGGTCGCACCGACGAACGAAGCCGTCGCCGGGCCTTCGACATCGAAGACATGTTCGACATCCACATCGACGCCTTGACGTCCGATCCCCACGCCTTCGCGGATCCTCCCTCCAGTTCTGGGCAGGCGCTTGATGCCTTCGCGGCGATGGCCGTCGTCCTTGTAGAAGTAGATGTAGTCCCCGGCCGGATGCCAAGCGGGATAGCGGGTGGTCTCCCCGCTGAACGTGAGCCGCCGGCCCTGGCGTAGCCCCCTCTGCCGGATCCGCTTGGCCTGAGCGCGGTACTTCACCGCCATGTCTTGTTTGAACTCGCGCCAGAGCTGGTAGAACGTCACGCCCGTCACCCGACGGATCGCCTTGTTGATCCCGTAGGGAACGATGGCGGACGCATAGACGTGGCTGAGCTCGCGGATCTTGTCCACGCCGAAACGCGCCGCGATGTAGTACATGAAATGCAGGCCGTAGAGATACGGGCTCGAGCCATGGGGCCACACCCGCGCTCCACTGCTCACCTGGTCGAGGGTTTGGAAGCCGTCCTCCAACGCGGCCATGCGCAGGTAACCATCGAACTGTGCCGACCTACGCCTGCCTTGGCTGGTGTAGTCCGACTCGTACATCGTCGCGATCCCCTCGATGATCCACGTGGGTTGGTTGATGTTCGGCGCGACGATCTTCCCGAGACCTCCGAGACCCAAGATCTCGTTCACCACGCGGTAGATCCCGTGCACGGTGTCGATGTGGAGCACGTGGACGAGCTCGTGGGTGATCAGGACATCGAGCCAATCGTCATAGGACTCGAGCACGGACAGCGAAGCTGGGGCCGTCGTGTACGCCGTCAGACGCGGGTATGGGATCGCGTTCGCGAATCCGTTGGCGGTGTCTTGATCGTCGGTGAGCGTGACGTGGACTTTGATCCGCGTTTGATGGCCGAGCGCCTCCGAGAGCTCGCGATAGGCCTTCTCCGCGAGCATGGCGGTGCGATCGGCCGCCTCTTCGTTTCCCGCCCAGTAGTGGACGTAGAAGTGCTCGGTCTCGATCGTTCGCCAATGCACGTCTGGGTTCGCCGCGGCGCGGCGGCACGGAATGCAAAGCACGGCCACCCACACCGCGGCTGCAAGGAGGACCCGCCACGAGCGACCGTGCACCCCGGCGGGGTCCTTGGCCCGGTGCAGGGCTCCCCGCATCCGCGCGATAGTAGCTCAGGTCGGGTCTCGGATGCCGCCCTCCGAACCCCGTGGCCGTTAGAGTCGCTCTTGCGCCACAGCGAACGCAGCCAGGCCCACGAGGCCGGCGTTGTAATCGAGTGCGACCTCGTTGCCGACGTAGTCCGTCACGTCGTCGACATAGCCCGGAGTCGTGTTTCCGCCGGCACTTCCACGCGTGGGGCCCCCCACGAGGGCGCCCGACAGCGTATGGAGGAACTCGAGCTCCATGTCGTTCTCGTCGTGACCGTGGGCGTTGCGGTGATGGGGTTCCTTGGGCGGATTGTTGCCGAACCCGACGACGAACGAGCGATCGTACTCGTTCTCCCCCTTGACATACAGAAGCTGACTCATCGCGAGATCGCGCGATGAGGTCTCGCCGGTGGCTTCGTAGTGCAGCGCGGCCGAGAACGCAGCGTTCGCCGCATAGCGTAGGCTGCCCCAGTCGTCGAAATAGATGATGCCTGCCACGTATTCGTCCGAGCTCACCTGCGCGGCATAGTTCTCCACGTCCAGCGTCCAAAACTCGAGCGCTGCGGCCTCTTCTCCAGCAACGAACAGGCTGTGGCGGCAATAGTCGGCGGACTGTCCCCAGTTGGGGGCCCAAAAGTGCGCCTCGAGCTGGCTGTTGAAATCGAGGGCATCGGTCAGATAGCTGGCCTCGCCCGTGGCGCGATAGAGCTCGACCGCACCGCAGAGCATCTCGTCGACCCACGCATTGGCGGCCCCAAATCCACCAGTCTGGCCATAGAGTCCGGGGTTGGAGCCCTCCGGGTTGGCCTTGCCGATCTCGTAGATCTCGATCGCGTGGGTCAAGTACGTGTCCGCGAGCGGCCCATCGTAAGGCGCCATGAGCTGCGACATCAGGGCAAGCGACCCTGCCGTGATTCCGGCGATGTCGGCGTTGGCGTCCATGCTCACGCCCCGGGGGGCGCCGCCGTACATGGGGTCGAGCGTCTCCTGGAACGGGCACGTCACCCACCGCGAATGATCGGGTCCGGTCTCTCCGACCATCCCCACGAGCTCCCCGTCGCCGATATGCGCCTTCACGAGGTAGTCGGTCGCATAGCGGGCCTCGTCGAGGACATCGGGGATCCCGTTGGGGGCGCCGCCGTACGCCATGTCGTCCCTGTCCGCGAACGACGAGCCGTACACCTCGAACGCCTTGAGCATCACGTAGCTCGCGAACGCGTTCGTCAGCGTGGGTTTGACGTGATCGCCGGCATCGTGCCATCCGCCGCTGAGGTCCGCACCGATGGCCTCGCCATCGCCCGTATGGCACGTCGTTTCGCCGAGCAGCCAGTTGGGGCCATCGCCGCTACGCTGGGCGCCATAGAACTTGGTGACCAGATGAACGAGGCTCTCGTTCTCGGTGTCCTCACCCGGCTGCGGATCCGGTGGGCCATTGACGGGGACGTCGCTCGTCGTCGCCGACTCCGAGGTTTCGCCCTCGTCTCCGATCTGCGTCGTCGCCGTTTGGCCGGTCTCTTCGTCGCTCGTCGTGGCTTCGGAGGACGCGGTCGTCGCGGCTCCGGTGGTCGAGGACGTGGCGTCCTCACCACTTCCCGCCTCGGAGCCCGCTTCCTCCGACGAAGCGTCGGCAGCATTGCTTTCCGACGACTCGACGCTGCCGCTTTCGCTCGATCCTTGGCTGCCGGATCCATGCCCCTCACCGACCTCGTCGGCAGGACTCGTCCCCGCACACCCCACGCCCAGAAACAGGCCAAGACCCACCAATCGACGCATTCGCGGGCTTATAGCAAACGTCCGGAACGTTGAATGCCTCGGCCCTGCGGGCTCACAGATTGATCACTGCGCTTGCGCGGCTTCGGGCGATCATCACGGCGACGGCCCCGCCATGAACGATCGCGACCCACCATTCGGCTCGATGGTACCCACCGATCCGCAAGCCCATCTCTGCGCCGAGGCAGAACGTTTCCCGCACGGAGTCAAGCTCGAGTCGCCAAGCCACCCGAGGCCATGGACTCCAAGATCCGCGCGAGCCGTTCAGGCTGCTCGCGCGCCGGGTTGTGGCCGCACCCGTCGATGACTTCGACCTGCGGTGCGCCCGGCAGGAGCGCCGCCAAACGTGCCGCCTGTTCGCACGGCACGAGGCGATCACGGTCACCCCAGATCAGCCACGTGGGGGTCTGCAACGCCGCGAGCGGCTCTCGCATGCGCACCAGGCCTCCGAGCTGCGCGAGCATGGCGTAGGTCGCCTCTCGCCCCCCTCGCCGACCCAGTCGGTCCCAATACACATGGATCTCGCTCGTCGACACGAGCTCGGGCGTGCACACGCCCTGGGCCAAGGCGCGAGCGATGTCTGCCCGGCTCACCGTGCGACGGAACACATCGACCCCGAGCGACGCCGCGACCCGCAGCGTGCCTTCGAACGGGACACTCGGGTTCAGCAGCAAGGGGCCCATCAGGGCGAGCCGGCCGATCCGCTCGGGGAACGTGGCCGCGAACATCGCCGCGACGGCGCCACCGTAGTCGTGCCCGAGAACATCGACCACGGGCACGTCCAGACAGGAGAGCAGCTCGGCGAGGCGCTCGGCGAGCCAGCGCGGCGAGTACTGATCGGCGTCGCGGGGATCGGGCCGATCGCTGTCTCCCGTCCCCGGCAGATCCAGCGCGATCACGCGACGGTCGCGGGCGAGGCGGGGGATCAGGCGGTCGAACGCGAAGTGGGTGCAAAGGAGTCCATGCACCAACACGATGGGCGGCAGGCGCGAGGCAGGGACCTGCGGCCCGACATCGACGACGAACACGCGGCCGCACCCCAGCGCGACCAGGCGGCTGCGGTCGGGAACCGTGGGCGGAAGCCACGGGACCCCCGCAACGGTCAACGACGGGCCTCTTCTTCGGTCTCGACCATGAGCCGCTGACCGCCGCCGTGCTCGAGGTGCTCGGGAAAGCGCTGACGCATCGCCTTGAGCACGGCGCGCTCGGCATCGGCCACGTCTTCGACCGAGAGGACCTCCTCCGCGAGCGCTTCCATGGCCGACATCTCCGAGCTGCGGATGATGTTCTTGATCACGGGGACCGCCGAGGGATGCATGCTCAGCTCGTCCACCCCGAGCCCCACGAGCACCCACGTGTAGCGCGGATCGGCGGCCATCTCCCCGCACAAGCTCACGGGGATCTCTTCTTGGCGCCCAGCCTGCGTCACGTTCTTGATGAGGCGCAGGATCGCGGGGTGCAAAGGGCGATAGAGGTAGCCGACGTTGTCGTTTTCGCGATCGATCGCCAGCGTGTACTGGATGAGATCGTTGGTGCCGATGCTCATGAAGTCGACGTGCCGCGCGAGCACGTCCACCATCACGGCAGCGGAGGGCATCTCGATCATGATGCCGATGGGCACGTCTTGGCCGTGGGCCATGCCCGCGTCCTCGAGCTGGCGCCGCGCCTCGTCCACGGCCTCCATCGCGAACCGGAGCTCGGACATCCCGCTGACGAGCGGCATCATGATGCGCAGCGGGCCGTGGACGGCCGCCCGGAGCAGCCCGCGCAGCTGCGCGAGGAACATCTCGCGCTCGCGCAGGGCCAAGCGCAACGAGCGGAGCCCCATCGCGGGGTTGGCTTCACGATCGGCGAAGTTGATGATCTTCGTGGGCTTGTCCGATCCGAGATCGAACGTCCGAAAGGTCACCGGATACGGCGCGGACGTGTGCAGCACCGACTTCGCGAAGCGGTAATGCTCCTCTTCCGTGGGTGGCGCCTCGCGCTCCATGAACAGGAACTCCGTCCGGTAGAGACCGATGCCCTCGGCGCCGTGGAACCGCGCCGAAGCCACCTCTTCGCGGAGCGCAACGTTGGCGCGGATGACCACGTGTCGGCCGCAGCGCGTCGTCGCCGGCAGTCCGTGCTCTTTTTGGACGAGGTCCTCGAACTGCTCGTACCGCCGCCGCACTTCGTTCCATTGCTCGAGCTCGCCGGAGTGCGGCCGGAGGATCACGACGCCATGGATCGCGTCCACGATGACGATGTCGCCGGTTTGGACGCGCTCGCAGATGTCCTCGACGCCCACGACGGCCGCGAGCTCCATCGAGCGCGCCACGATGGCCGTGTGCGAGGTTTGGCCTCCGACCTCCGTGAGGATCCCGATCACCTCCGTGCGCGCGAGCTCTGCGGTGTCCGCAGGGCTGAGGTCGTGAGCCACGATCACGGACCCCGGAGGTGGACGAATCGCCTCGGTGACCTCCCCCATCAGGTTGTGGACGACGCGTTCCGCGAGGAACGCGATGTCGGACCCGCGCTCGCGGAAGTGCACTGCGTCCGCAGCGGCCAGCGTCCGCCGGATCTCCTCCGCGACCTGGGCGACCGCCCACTCGGCATTGACGAGTTCATCGGTGATCTTGCCCTCGACGTGCTCGAGCAGATCCGGGTCACGCAGCATCATCTGGTGCGCCTTGAGGATCTGGCGATGCTCGCCGTGAGGGAGCCGCGACTTGATGCGCTCGAGCTGCTCCTGGGTGACGCGGAGTGCCTGGCGGAAGCGCTCGACCTCCGCCATCACGTTGTCGCGGGCGACCTCGGATTTCGGCACGCGCAGCCGGCTGCGATCGACCACGTAGGCCGGGCCGATCGCCACGCCGGGGCTCGCCGAGATGCCGCAGTTCAGCTCGACGCGAGCCGATTCCCTGCCGGTCCCAACCTCGACCTCAGGGTTCGTCACAGCTCCCCGAAGCCGTCTTCGACGAGCCGGCTCAACTCATCGAAGGCTTGCTCGCCTTGGGCGCCCTCACACCGCAACGTCACGGTACTGCCCTTCGCGGCGGCAAGCATGAGCACGCCGAGAATACTCTTGGCGTTCACCTCTCTCCCGTCGCTCCCCACCCACACCTCGGCGTTGAACTTGTTGGCCAACGCCACGAGCTTGCTCGCCGCCCGGGCATGCAACCCCAGGTCATTGACGATCTCGAGCTCTCCGGATTTTTCGGTCATCCCGCGACCCCTGCTGCCGGCTCCGGACTGCTCCATACCGAGACTGCGCGCTGAGCCGAGTTTGCGCACGCCTGGGCGACCGCGACCGGGTCCATGGCATCCCGATCGAGGCTCGCCAGCTTGAGTAACATGGCGAGGTTCAATCCGGACAGCACCACGACGGGATGCTCGGTGTGGTGACGTCGCGCACACTGGCAGGGGCTCGCGCCCCAGAGGTCCACGATCACGACGACCCCCTGCCCGTGATCGATTCCGTCCAGCGCCTGGCAGATCGCCTGCTTGAGGCTCGGGGTCTCGCCCGAGTCGGCATCCACGGCGACGACGTCGTCGAGGCTCGGGGTGTTCACGATCGCCTTCGCGGCCTCGAGCAGGCGGCTCGCCGTTTGCCCGTGACCGACGACCGCGACTCCGACGGTCATCGCCCGCCTCCGATGTCGCGGTGGCGAACCACGAGGCGCGGCGGCGGATCACACAGCGCGGGACCCGACAGGAGGCGGTGCTTGAGCTCCTCGACCAACGCCACGGACCGATGTTGCCCTCCCGTACACCCGATCGCCACCGTCAGGTAGGAGCGCCCCTCCCGCGCTGAGCGCGGGGCGGTGAAGCGAACCAGGCGCTCCACGTGCTCCAAGAGCGCCTGCGCATCCGGTTGCCCCAGGACGTACTTGGAAACAGGGTCATGGAGGCCCGACAGCGGCCGCAGAGCGTCCTGATCGTGCGGGTTGTCGAGGAAGCGGCTGTCGATCACGAGGTCTGCTTCGTTCGGGAGCCCGTGCCGAAATCCGAACGAGGTGAGCACGAGCTGGAGCAGACCCCGGGTGCCGTGGTGGTCGCGGATCAGCTGGCGCAGCTGGCGCCCCGTAAGCGTCGACGTGTCGATGGGACGGTCGGCGAGGCGGCGCAGCGGAGCGAGCAACGTCCGCTCGCGGTCGATCGCGTCGGGGAGATCCCCCATCGGGTGCGCGCGGCGGGTCTCGGAGTAGCGGCGGACCAGCACGGGGCTTTGGGCCTCGAGGAAGAGCACCTGAATCGTGTGCCCCTTCGCGACGAGATCGCCGTGAATCGCCGCGTAGCGCTCGAGCGACTCTCGGCTGCGTGCGTCGATTCCGACCGCGAGCACGCGGTTCTCATCCAGGGTCACCACGGCGGCCACGAGCTCGGGCAGCAACGCGACCGGGATGTTGTCCACGCAGTAGGCACCGAGATCCTCGAGGGCGTCGAGGACGGTCGACTTCCCTCCTCCGGAGAGACCCGTGACGACGAGGATCTCCACTACTCGACCTCCGTACTCGGCAGGCTCGCCGCAGCCGCGGAGGCCGCCTCGAGCAACCCGCTTTGCGCCTCGATGCTCGCACGGATCCGCGCGTTCACCTTCTCTTGGAACTCTCGCGCGGAGTCATGGCCGCGATACTTGAGGATTTGGTTGCGGGCGACGACCTCGATGAGCGACGCGATGTTCCGGCCGGGGCGCAACGGAATCCGCACGAGGGGGACATCGACCGCGAGGATCGGCCAGACCTGCGCCTCCGTCCCCAAGCGATCGTAGTCGCCTTCGTCGACCTCGCTGAGCTCGACGACGACTTCGATCTTTTTCTTGTCGCGAACCGCAGCCACGCCGAACAGGTGCGTGATGTTGAGGATGCCCATCCCGCGGATCTCCATGTGGTGCTGGTGCAGGTCCGTGGCCGCCCCCCACACCGTGTCCGGCGGCCGCACCGTCACCTCCACGACATCGTCCGCGACGAGGCGGTGCCCCTTGAGCACGAGGTCGAGCGCCGCTTCGCTCTTGCCCACGCCGCTGCGCCCGATGAGCAAGACGCCGATGCCGAGCACATCCACGAGCACCCCGTGGATGCTCGCGGTGGGGGACAGCAGCTCCTCGAGCTTCCGCGTGATCCGGGTGATGAACGTGCCCGTCAGCAGCGTGCTGCGCAGCAGTGGAATCCCACGCGCGCGGCAGTGCTCCACGAGCAGGTCCGGCGGCTCGAGACCACGGGTGACCACGAGCGCGCAGGGGTCCTTGTCGAGGTACGCGCGAACGCCCGCTTCCGCCTCGTGCGGCGCGATGCTCAGCAAGAAGTCGATCTCCGTGAGACCGATCACCTGCACGCGATCCGGATAGACGTGTTTGGTGAACCCCGCGAAGGCCAGGCCCGGCTTCTGGATGCGGGGCCGGAGTGTTCGCCGCTCGAGGCCACCCCAGTTCGACAGCAAGCTGAGCTCGAGGTTGGCCCCTTCTGACTCTGCGAGAATCTTGGCGATCTCGACCGATTGCTCCCTGCGCATCCGCGGCCTCCTGCAATCTGGCTCAGAACAGTCTACGCCGCTTCGAACTCGAGAGGAGACCGAGTTGCTCGCGATACTTCGCGACCGTGCGGCGGGCGATATCGATGCCGTCTTTCTTGAGCATCTCGACCAGCTTTTGGTCGCTGTAGGGATGCCGGGTGTCCTCGTGGTCGATCAGCAACTTGATCTTGGTCTTGACGGCCTCCGACGCGAGTTCGTCACCGTTGCGGCGACTGATCCCGGCATTGAAGAAATACTTGAGCTCGAAGATGCCCTGGGGGGTGTGGACGTATTTGTTCGTCGTCACCCGACTCACCGTGGACTCGTGCATTTGGATGTCCTCGGCGACATCCTTGAGGATGAGCGGGCGGAGGTGCTCGACCCCTTTGTCAAAGAACTCCTGCTGGAACTTGAGGATGCTCTTGGCGACCTTGAGGATCGTGCGCTGACGCTGCTGGATGGAACGGATCAGCCACTGCGCGGAGCGAAGACGCTCGGAGATGTACTCTTTGGCCTCGCGGTTCGCCCCCATCGCACCGCGGTAGAAGCCGCTGATCTTGAGCTTGGGCAGGCCGTCGTCGTTGAGGGTCACCACGTACTCTTCGCCGATCTTCTGGATGTAGACGTCGGGGACGATGTACTGCGGTTCCTCGGAGGCATATGCCCGCGCGGGCCGGGGCTCGAGGGCCATGATGGTCTTGGCGGCCTCGTACACCTCTTCGACCGGCTCCCCCATGTCACGCGCGACGACGGGGTACGCGCGCTTCTCCAGGTTCTTGAGGTGCTTGCAAATGATCCCCTTGACCAGCGGATCTTCGATGGGCTCATCGGGATGGTTCGCCTGGATCCACAGCGCCTCCGAGAGGTTGCGCGCGGCGATGGAGATGGGATCGAGCGCTTGGATCTTGCGCAGGACCTCCTCGACGCGGAGGACCGAGTACCCCGATTGCCGTGCGACCTGGGGAACGGTCGCGTCGCGCAGATAGCCCGCCGAGGACAGGCTGCGAACGATGAACTCCGAGATCTCCTCTTCGACTCCGGTGATGTCCGAGAGCCGCATCTGCCACATGAGGTGCTCGGCCAACGTCTCGGGACGCGTCGCCGTGGCCTCGAGCGAAGGCATGTCTTCGTTCTCGACGCGCACGCCCGAGCCCGTCGCCGGGGCATAGCTGTAGCTCTCGAGGTAGGCTTCCCAATCGAAGTTGTCGCGACCGGTATCTTCGACCTTGACCTCTTTCTCGGTCGACTCGCTCGTCTTGCGCGGCTCCTCGGAGCCTTCGCGCTGGTTGTCCAGACCGTCCTGCAGCTCGACGGACGTGACGACTTCTTCGCTCGTCGTCCCCATCTCCTGCGTGTCGTCGAGCAGCGGGTTCTCGAGCAGCTCGCTCCGCACGAGGTCTTGGAGCTCCATGCGTGAGAGCTGAAGGAGCTTGATGGCCTGCTGCAGCTGGGGAGTCATCACCAGCTGCTGGCTCATCCGCAGCTCTTGGCGCATGTTGAAGGCCATGGGCGAACGACAATAGCAGACCCGGCGAGCGCGATCCAAAGGCGCAACGGCCTATGAAGGCATCGGGTAATGCAAAGCGGAACGGCTCGGAAGGGACCGCCCGCCCGAGGTGCCGCCTTGTGGGCCTGCGGTCCTTTGCTAGGCCCACCCCAGCCCGTTCGCGCGGCGGTACCAGTGAACGTGCTCGGCGCGATCGCGGGCCGTGACCCCGCTCGCGTCGCCCGGTAGACGGCCTAACGCTGTCTCCCGAGAGCGACCCGGCAGAAGTCGCGCTCCGCCGGACCGAGGGTCCCAAAGAGCCTGCCCGGCGGAAGCCCGGCCACTACGCGTTTTCGCGGAGGTGTTCGATCGCTGCCCCGATGTAGGCAGAAAACAGCGGGTGCGGCGCGGTCGGCCGGCTGCGGAACTCGGGGTGGAACTGGCAACCGAGGAAGAACGGGTGGGTCTGCGATGGCAGCTCGATCATCTCGACGAGCCGCGAGTCCGGAGACAAACCCGAGAGCACGAGCCCAGCCTGAGTCAAGCGCTCGCGGTAGGCGTTGTTGAACTCGAACCGATGGCGATGTCGCTCGGAAATCCGGTGGCGGCCGTAGATGTGGGCGGCCGTCGTCCCGGGCACGAGCGCACACTCGTAGGCGCCAAGACGCATGGTCCCGCCCTTTTGAGTCACGCGCTGTTGATCCGGCATGAGGTCGATCACTCGCTCGTTCGACTCTGGGTCGAACTCGGCACTGCTCGCGCCATGGATCCCCGCGACGTTGCGCGAGAACTCGATGACCGCCATCTGCATCCCTAGGCAGATTCCGAGGAACGGCACCTTGTGCTCGCGCGCATAGCGGATCGCATCGATCTTGCCCTCCGAGCCGCGGTGCCCGAAACCGCCTGGCACGATGATGCCGGCGTGGCCACGCAAGAGCCCCTCGGGACCGCGGGTTCCGATCTCCTCGGCGTCGAGATACGAGATCTCGACCGTCGCCTGATGTTGAAGGCCGCCGTGGGTCAGCGCTTCGCTCAGGCTCTTGTAGGACTCGGCGAGATCGACGTACTTCCCGACCATCGCGATCCTCACCTTGCGCTGCGGCTGCGTCAGCGTCTGGACGATCCTTTGCCACTGCGTGAGATCGGGCTCGCGGCTCCAAATGTTGAGGAGCTCGCAGAGTTTGTCGTCCAGGCCGCTCTCGTGCAGAGAGAGGGGAACCTTGTAGATCGTATCCTCGTCCTCGAGGCCAAACACCGCGTCGAGCTCGACGTTGGTGAACAGCGCAATCTTCTCGCGGACGTCCCGACTCACCGGACGATCGGCGCGACACACGAGGATGTCGGGTTGGATCCCGATCTCGCGCATCTTCATGACGGAGTGCTGCGTGGGCTTGGTCTTGATCTCGCCCGCGGTCTCCAAGTACGGCAACAAGGTCAGGTGCACGAACACCGCGTTGTCGCGGCCGACCTCGAATCGCAGCTGACGGATCGCCTCGAGGAAGGGAAGACTCTCGATGTCGCCGACCGTCCCGCCAATCTCGACGATGAGGAGATCCAGGCCCTCGGCCGCGTCGCGGATGCACTCTTTGATCTGGTTCGTGACGTGCGGGATGACTTGCACGGTCTGCCCCAGATAGTCGCCCTTCCGCTCGCGCCGCAGGACTTGCTCGTAGATTTGCCCCGAGGTGTAGTTGCTGTGGCGCGACATCCGGTGCGAGACGAAGCGCTCGTAGTGACCGAGGTCGAGATCGGTCTCCGCACCGTCGTCCGTCACGAACACCTCCCCGTGTTGGGTCGGGTTCATGGTGCCTGGATCCACGTTCAGATAGGGATCCAGCTTCTGGAGCCCGATGTTGAGTCCGCGGCTTTCGAGCAACGCGCCGATGGAGGCGGCGCAAAGTCCCTTTCCGAGGGACGATGCCACTCCACCCGTGACAAAGATGAGCTTCGTTCGTTTGGACCGTCCGGACGCCATGGCAACCTCCTGCAAACTGCGGGGGCGCCCGCGATCCGCGGCGACGGGTACGGCCCGGATTCGACCTTACCACGCCCCGGCATGATCGCGCAGAGGAATCCCTCGCGAATCTCTCACGCGGCCAAGAATCGCGGGCCACAGGCGGACGGCCGCGCCGCAGGATCCTCTTGCGCCGCACCGGTGCGACGCCGCGACGAAGCCCGCCTGCGAACGCGTCGCCGACGCGCGTGCCCTCTTGGAACCCTTACCGCATCGTACGAAGGGTCGCGCGATGGTCGTCAGCTTCGCCAACGGGCCGAATGTCGCCACCCATCCTGCTCGCGCGATACTTCTGCGGGTCGCTCGGGACGCGACGCCAATGCGTGCACGGCCGCGGCAGCCGCCATGAACGCGGAGCGCCGGGTCGGAATCTCCGATTCGATCTGGACCGTCGCTGCGTGTTCCTCGAGGTAGCGCGTACTGAGCGCGCCCGCGACGAAATCGGGCTCCGCGAAGATCCGGCGATGAAGCGCAAGGTTCGTGTCCACGCCGAGGATGACGAGCTCGTCCAACGCACGCCGCATTCGCCGGAGCGCCGTCCCACGATCGACGCCCCAGGTGGTGACCTTCGCGATCATCGGATCATAGAAGCTCGAGATCTCGCTACCATCGGTGATGGCCGTGTCGACCCGGACACCGGGCCCCTCCGGCCAGCGCACGCGATAGACCCGGCCTGGGCGCGGCAGGAAGGTGATCGGATCCTCGGCGTAGATCCGGCACTCGAACGCGTGACCGCGCAGCAACACGTGCTCCTGCCGGAGGTCCAGGGCCGCCCCGCCGGCGACGCGGATCTGATCCCACACGAGATCGCGCCCCGTCACCGCTTCCGTCACGGGGTGCTCCACTTGGAGGCGTGTGTTCATCTCCAAGAAGTAGAACGCCGGACCGTCGCTCGTCTCCTCGAGCAAGAACTCGACGGTGCCAGCCCCGACGTAGCCGACCGACTGCGCTGCCCGTTTCGCGACCTCGCCCATCCGCTGGCGCAACGCGACGGACATGGCCGGACTCGGGCACGGCGACTCTTCGATGACCTTCTGATGACGCCGTTGCACCGAGCAATCCCGCTCGCCCAGGTGCACGACGTGCCCATACCGATCCGCCATCAGCTGGAACTCGACGTGCCGCGCCCGCGTGATCGCACGCTCGAGAAAAATACGCCGATCTCCGAACGCGGCTTCAGCCTCACGTTGTGCGGCCTCGAACGCGCGGGGCAAATGCTCCGGAGCGTCGACCAGGCGCATTCCTCGACCGCCCCCGCCTGCGGAGGCCTTGAGCATCACGGGGTACCCCACCTCCGCGGCCGCGGCCAAAGCCTCCTGCGTGCTCTCCAACAGCGCAGCACCCGGAAGCACGGGCACCAAAGCCTCGGTCATCGCCGCGCGTGCCTGGAGCTTGTCCCCCATCACGCGCATCGCCGATGCGGGCGGCCCGATGAAGGAAATGCCCGCAGCTTCACACGCGCTCGAGAACTCCGCCCGCTCGCTCAGGAACCCGTAGCCTGGATGAATGGCCTGCGCGCCCGTCGTCTTGGCGGCCTCCAGGATCCGCTCCATGTCCAAGTAGCTGCGCGCCGCTGGAGCTTCGCCGATCAAGACGGCCTCGTCCGCCTCGCACACGTGCAAACTGTCTCGATCGACGTCGCTGTACACGGCCACCGTCTGGATGCCGTGTTCGCGGCAGGTCCGAAGCACGCGCCTCGCGATCTCGCCGCGGTTGGCCACCAGAATCTTCTGGAACGGGACCCCCGACATGGGCGCAAATTACGATGTCGTGCCGCGGCCGTCCAAGTCCTGGTCACGCGGCTCCGAGGGACAGCCGGGGTCCGGACGGACCACGCTGCACACACAGTCGGAACGCCGAACCGGGACCGCCACAGAAGGGGGCGGCACACTTGGCCAGCGCGCCGGTGGCACGCGATCTCCGCAAGCCGTACCGGCGGTGAGTGAGACCATGAAGAGAAAGCCGCCCGTGAGGCGACGGGTTCGACCCCGACGCGGCTCCGATGTCACGGACGCGAGTTGCAGGCCGGCCCTGGGCGGGCCCGCGGGAACAGACGAGGCGAATGCCGCCCCCCTACTCTTCCTCGGCAGCCTCTTCCTCTTCTTCCTCTTCTTCTTCGGGCGCGTCGTCGTCATCGTCCGCGACTTCCTCATCGTCCACGAAGTCGCCCTCGATGCCCTCGGCCTCCTCTTCCGTGCTGGCTTCCTCGGCCTCCTCTTCTTCCTCTTCTTCTTCCTCTTCTTCCTCTTCTTCTTCCTCGGTGTCGCCCTTGGCCTGCTTGTTGAGCGCCTCGGGATCGCTATGCAGCTCCTCGATGTCGCTCTCCTCGGTGTCTTCCGCTTCCTCTTCGTCGTCTTCGAGCGCCCGCAGCGACGCGGCTTCGAGGAAGGTGTGCTCACCGGTCGTCACGCGGAGCTGACGACGTTGCTCTTCGATGAAGTCCGTCAGCGTGGCCTCGACGTCCTCCCGGAAGCGCACGCGGTCTCCGCTAATCTCGCGCAGCGCCGTCACGCCCTCTTTGTTGTCGCATTCGACCATCGCGTTGCCGCGGCCCTCGCTGAGAGCCCTCGCCCTTCGCGAGGCGAGAATCGTGAGGGCAAAACGATTGGGAATCCGAGCAAGACAGTCTTCGACGGTGACCCGAGCCATGAGCGGCGCAGTATGGTCGAACGCCCAGAGCCATGCAACCGCGTGACAAAGGGGCTCACGAGCCCTCGGGAATGCGATCGGAGGGCTTTCGGTGGGCGCCCATCCACGACGGCGCGACCGTGCGCCATCGGCGCAACACGAACGGGCGGAATGGGCGAACGGGCGAACGCCCCACCAGGGGCCTACATCTCGACGAGGATCTGCTGACCGCGCTCGCGGAGCTCGAGGCTGTCTTGAACCCAACGAATGAAGCGCCTTGCGACTTCCTGCTCGAACTCGAAGATGTCCGCGAGGCGCATCAGGGCCGCGATCTCGTCCTCGACGAGCTCGTTGTCGGCCATCGCAGCACACACCGCTTGGTAGTAGAGGAAGAGCCGCGCCTCGCGATGCTTGATGGCCTTGGCGATCTGCAGCAGGTCGCCGGGTGCATTGAACTCACGCCGCACGAGGTCGCGCTCCTCGGGCAACAGCATCATCTGTCCCATCAGCTCTTCGACGAAGTGCCGCTCGCTGTCGGAGACTTGATCGTCGCGCGAGGCCATGATCGCCACGGCGCGCGCGACCGCGACTTGTTCCTCCGGGGTGATGAGCTCTCCGATTGGGAAGTCGAGCATGGCCTCCTCCAGGTCGTCCGCTACCGTATCCGATCTCGTCGCCAGAATGAACCGCGAACGCGCGGCTCATCGAACGGGAGGGTTTCGGCGCACCTCCCCTCGCGGAATTCCGGCAACCATCACCGCGCTTGACAGTCCACGGTCATGGCGAAAGACTCGACCTCGGGCTCACATCGGAGCGCGCGCATTCCCGGATGGGTGGATTCCGGACGCACCACCACGTCGCCCGCACGAAGAAACTTCGAACCCATGCGCATCGCTGTCACGGGAGCCTCGGGTTTCATCGGCCGAGCGGCGACACAGGCCTTGGTTTTGGCGGGTCACGAGGTCGTCGCGGCCAAACGCACCGAAGGCGAGGCGCTGCAGTGGGACCTCGCCCGGGGCTTCGTTCCCAAGGCAGCGTTGTCGGGGTTTGGTGCCGTCCTCCACCTCGCGGCAGAGAACATCGCGGGCGGCCGTTGGAACGCGCGCCGCAAGGCCGCGATCGCGCGAAGCCGGATCGAAGGAACCCGCCGCGTGGTCGAGGCGCTGGAGCACGCCGATCCGCGCCCGAGCACCTTGCTGTGCGCGTCCGCGGTCGGAATCTACGGCGACACCTTCGACCGAACGGCGCGTGAGGACGACGACGTGTCGGGCACGGGATTTCTGCAAACCGTGGCCCGGGACTGGGAACACGAAGCTCGGCAAGCGGAAGCACTCGGGGTCCGGGTCGTGCGGCTCCGCTTCGGCATGGTCCTTGGCCGCGGCGGAGGTGCGCTGCCGCGTCTCCTCCCCCTCTTTCGAGCGGGCCTCGGTGGGAAGCTCGGCGGCGGCGCCCAGTTCATGGCGTGGGTGCACCTCACGGACGCGACGCGGGCGATTGCGTTCTTGCTCGAAACCCCCACGTGCAGGGGCCCCTACAATGTTTGTGCACCCGCCCCGGTCACGAACGCTGCGTTCACCCGCGCGCTCGCGGCCGCGTTGCATCGCCCGGCCGTCCTCGCCGTGCCCGCATGGGCCCTCCGATGGGGACTCGGTGAAATGGGCGACGCGCTGCTGCTGGGGGGCCAACGCACGGTTCCGGCGCGCTTGGAGGCCGAGGGCTTCGAGTTCCGGTTCCCCACGCTGGACTCGGCTCTGAAGGATGCGGTGGCTTGACGCAGCCCAAGTCCGCCGGGCTTGCGCCACTTGCGCCACTTGCGCCATATGGGGTGCGAGCGCTCGAGACCAAGCCGCGGAATAATGCCGTGGCCGCTCGGGTTGAGGGCACCACGCCATGAAAACGGCCGGCCGCGAAGAGTTCGAGCGCACTGCGTTGCCCCAGCTGGATTCCCTCTATGGAGCCGCGCTGCGTCTGACCCGCAATCCCGCGGAAGCCGAAGATCTCGTCCAGGACGTGTTCGTGCGGGCTTATCGCTCGTGGCAGACGTTCAAGCCGGGCACGAGCGCCAAGGCCTGGCTCTTCACGATCCTGCGCAACACGTTCATCACCCGGTACCACCGCGGCAACCGCCGCCGCAGCGCGCGGGTGGATCTGGAGGCGCAACTGCGTTCGCTCGGACCCGAAGTCGCGGTCGGCCATCCGACCGCGAAGATCCCCGGACCCGAGGCGGCGATGGCGGTTCGAATCACACAGGACCGCATTTCGGCCGCGCTGGATGCCCTCCCCGAGGACTACAAGACCGCAGTGATCCTCGCGGACCTCGAAGGCCTGTCCTACAAAGAGATCGCCGAAGTCATGGACTGCCCCATCGGCACCGTGATGAGCCGCATCTATCGCGGTCGCCGCCTGCTCCACAACCTGCTCCATGACCACGCGGCCGAGCTCGGTCTCGTCGACGCGCCGCTCGATCTCACCGCTTACCGCAACCGGGGTACCGCATGAGCTTGCAAGAAATCCGCTCGGAGTGCACCGACGTCGCGACGCTCCTCCAACCCTTCATCGATCGTGAGCTCGGCGACGAGGAGCACGAACGGGTCGCGGGTCATTTGGATACGTGCCACGCCTGTCGCATTGCCGTTTCCGAGCAGCTTTGGGTGCGCTCGACGGTGCGAACCCTCGAGCGCAGCACGGCCCCTGCGAGCCTACGCGAGCGTATTTTTGCGGACCTCGACGAGGTCGATGGCCATGCAATTGCGCCCCTGCGATGGGCCCGCTTCAGATCCGCGCTGCGAGGCCTGGCGCGCGGAAGTGTCGTCATGTTGCCGGCAACGGCGGTCGCGGCTGCACTGTTCGTCGTCGCGATGGGCGAGGTCCCGAGCACGACCGCCCTCGGGACTTCGCTCGCGATCTCCGGGGAAACGCAGTCGGCCCCAGAACCCCCGCCGGGGTGGTCTTCGGCCCTTGCCGAAATGCAACCCGAGGTCGCGCCGCTTCGCGCCGGTCCCGAAGGATCCCACCTCGTTCAACTCGTGGGTGCCCGGCTCGACGAACCGTCGGCCAGGCTGATGTTCCGCGTGCTTCACGATGGCAACCCGGCGGGACCTCGCATCGTCGCCCGCCAACGCCCGGCCGGCGATCCCCCGCCCCGCGGCACCCCCATCACGTTTCGGGGGCAGCGTTACCTGCTCTGCTTCGCAGAAGATGGCGCACCATTCCTGCACTTCGAGCACGGCGGCATGGCGCATTCGGTACGCTTGGAGTCGAGCGGAGCTGCGAGGTCGCCTAGGCCCGCGGATGCATCGGAAGATCTCGCGCTACTGCTCGATGTCGCTGCACACCTCTCAGGTGAGCGCGAGTAGGAGTAGCCGGACCGGTTGAGCCGCTGATACTCTCACGCCGTGTTTTCCGCGCTGATCATCGATGCCGACCACGACGCTGCACGCGACATCCAAGGGGTGCTCATCCCCTACGGCTTCGAGTTCACCGAAACGCAAGACGCCCAAGAGGCGATGAGCCTCGCGCGCACCGTGACACCCGACATCATCTTTTTGCGGGTGGAACTCCCGAATGTGTCGGGCTTTTCGGTCTGCAACCAGCTCCGTCGCAATGACGAGACCAAATACATCCCGCTCGTGATGTACGCGTCCGGCGTGCCCGAGGACGTGTTCAATCGTCATCGCAATCTCAAGACTCACGCCGACGAGTACCTCAAGGTCCCATTTCCCTCGGACCTGCTGCTCTCTGCCGTACAAAACTTGATCCCTCTCGGCGAGCCCGACGACGAGGCCGGCGAGATGCTGCCGGCCGCCAACGTCCCCACGGAAGATGCCGGAAGCGCGGAGTTGCTCGAAGTCGACGTCGTCGACATGGTCGAAGTCGACGAGATCGATCTCGACGCTCCCGAAGCCGCACCGGAGCCCGCCGCGGTCGTCACGCGGATGGCGGGACGCACGGACGCGTCGGAGGAGCTCGGACAAGCCACGGACGCGGCCTTCGACGCCCTCGTCGATTTCGACTCGCTGCCCGACGACGACGAGGACGACGACCGGAACCGGGCCGAGACTGGGAGCAGGAACCTCAACGAGGAGGTCGACGATCCAGAGCCCGCCGTGGATCCGTTGGCTGGCTTCGATCCCGCGCCCGTCACCGAGTTCGAGCTCGATCTACCTGCCACGGAGCGCGAGGCACCCGAGGTCGCCGCGGTCGTGGACGAACCACCACCCACTCCGCCCGAGCCACAGCGATCGTTCTCAGCGGCGGTCCTGCCCGTTGCAGAGGCCCCGCGGGACGCCGTGGACCAAGCCGCTCCGTCGGGGTCCGGCGAGAGCGCCTTCAAGAGCCAGCGCGAGGTGATTGCCCTCAAGTCGCAGCTCAATGCGAAGAACCGAGAGATGCTCGGCCTCAAGGACGAGCTGGAGCGCCAGGAACGCTCGGTGCTCGACGCCAAGCACAAGAATCGCGAGCTCCAGGTCCAGATCGGCGAGCTCGAAGAAAAGCTTTTGCGCGCGGAGGAGCACGTCATCAACGCACGCGAGGCCGCGGAGGCTGCAGCGCGCGACAAGACCGTCATTGCCAAGCGCGAGGAAAGCCTCAAGCAACGGCTCGACTTCACCTCGCGCAGGACACAGGACCTCGAGCAGCAGGTCTCTAGCCTCGAGCCCCTCAAGGGCGCGCTCGCCCGCGCGGAGAACTCCGCCGCGGAAGCGGCGGAAGCCCTGCGCCGCCAAGCCGCCGACGCAGAAGCCGCCCAAGAACAACAGCGGGCCCTGCTGCGGCAGGCGGAGCTGCGCGCCGCCGACGTCGCACGACAATCCGAACAACGCGCCGCCCAGTTGCAGAGCCAGGTCGAGCGCCTCCAAAGCGACCTCCACCAGGCCCAGCAAGCGCTCGAAGCCCACCGCGATCTGGAGCGTCGTGCCCAGCAAGCGCTTGCGGTAGCCTTGCGCGTCCTCGACGGGCAAGAAGCGACCCCGTGAATCCGATCTTCGGCGATACCGCGTCCCTCAAGGCGAGCCACGTCAAACAGCTCCAGCGACTCGAGCAACGCAGCGTCCCCGCCGATCGCATCGTCACGAGCGCGCTCGCCAAAGAGCTCCTCGAGCTCGCCGGTGAACTCAACCGAAGGATCGGGCTGTTCATCGATCGGCGCGGCCGGGTGGTCCGCGTGATCCTCGGAGACGCGCACAGCCTCGACCTTCCGGAGTTCGAGCGCGTCCGCGGAGCCGCGGGCCGTCTGCGCGGCGTCCGACTCGTCACCACGCATCTCATCCCGGAGCCGCTCAACCGGGAGGAACTCGCCGACCTGGTCAAACTTCGGCTCGATCTCATCGCGGCCATCCACCAAGGCCCCGCCGGCGTCGGGGTCGATCTCGCCGCCCTCGCCCCCTCCCAAGCAGGGCAAGACGATGCCTTCCGCACCGCCACGTGGACGCGCGTGCCGTTGGCATTGCTGGAGCGCGATGCCATGCCCGCCACCGACGGCGAGGACAAGGCGCAGGTGCTACCGATCCCCGTCGATGCCTTCTTGCGCGCACGCGAGGCCGAGCTCGTCGCTGCGACCGCACGCGCGCGCGCAGAAATCCAAGGGACCCGCGCGGTCGCGCTCATGGTCCACAACGGAGAGGCGGGAGTCTCTGCGCGCCGCTCCGAGCTGCGCGAGCTTTGTCGCACCGCCGGCGTGGCGCTGGTCGATCTGGTCGAACAGCGCCGGCCACACCCCGATCCACGCACGTTTTTTGGCGCCGGCAAGCTTCGCGAGGTGTTGATTCGAGCGCTCGAGCAAGACGTCGAGCTCCTGATCTGCGATCCCGAGCTCAGCGCCTCGCAAGCCCGGACGATCGCGGATCAGACCGACATCAAGGTCATCGACCGGACGATGCTCATCCTCGACATCTTCGCCCAGCACGCGAGCAGTGCCGACGGTAAGCTGCAAGTCGAACTCGCGCAGCTGCGCTACAACCTGCCCAAAATGGTCGGCAAAGGGACCATGATGTCCCGCCTCGCGGGAGGCATCGGCGGCCAAGGACCGGGCGAAACCAAGCTCGAGATCGACAGGCGGCGTGCCAGAGATCGCGTGACGGATCTCGAGCATCGCCTCAAACGGCTCCGCCGCCAACGCGAGCAGAAGCGTGCGCGTCGGGTCCGGTACGCGGTTCCCGTGGTCGCGATCGTCGGCTACACGAACGCCGGCAAGAGCACCCTGCTCAACACGGTGACCGGAAGCACCGTGGATGCGGAGGACAAGCTGTTCGCGACGCTCGACCCCACGGTTCGTCGCATCCGGTTCCCCATGGAGCGGGAAATCGTCTTGCTGGACACGGTGGGCTTCATTCGCGAGCTCCCCCCTGCCCTCATGCAAGCGTTCTCCGCCACGCTCGAGGAGTTGGCGGACGCCGACCTGCTGCTCCACGTCGTCGACGGGACCGATCCCGACCAAGATCAGCAAGTCGCGACGGTCGAGACAATCCTCACGGAACTCGGAGCAGGGAACGTGCCGCGGTTCATCGTGTGCAATAAGATCGATCGCCTGGGTGAAGAGGAACGGCAGCTCCTCGCGCAACGGCGCAGGGCGTCGCGTCTCGAGATCACGCGGACGTTCTTCGTGAGCGCGCTCGACAAGGCCAGCACGCGAGAACTCATGCAGGCCGTGGAAGACCACCTCTGGGCCCAAGGCAAGGCCGAGGCGCCTCAGCGCTTCGACGTCGGCCCAGCGGACGACGAGACCGACGACGAAATCGACGACGACGACGACGACGACGGTGGAGCCGTCGTGCTCCCTTTCCGATAGTCTGGGGCCGTCCAGAACGTCGGGAGCAAGAGATGGAGCACGCCCACGATCAGCAACCCCGCGCCCACGGGGGCGAGGATCGCCCCTTGCAGGTGCCTGCGCGGCGGACCCGCCCGCGCGCCGAGCCACGCGACGCCCTGGACGATCGCCACGAGTCCAAGCGCAGTGGCGAGGATCCCCATGCGCGCCACTCTACCCTGCGCTCGCAGACTTGGTGGCCTGCGATCGCCGCTGCAGCGCTCGTCTGCACGGCAGGGGCGCTCGCGTACGCAGCCCCTCACGTCGACCACGGCGGCGAGCGCTTGTCACCGCTGCTCGCGATCTTCCTCGGCGTGATCCAAGGCCTCACGGAATTCCTGCCGGTGAGCTCGTCGGGTCACCTTTCGCTCGCGCAGGCGTGGCTCGGGATCGATCCAAACGTCGCCGGACACCGCTTCAACATCACGGTGCACGCAGGAACCCTCATCGCCGTGGTCTGGGTCTACCGCAAAGACATCGGCGAGCTGTTTCATGTCCTGCGCTCGCCATCCGAGCCGAGCGAGGCGAGAACGCGGCTCCTCATGATGCTGCTCGCGTCCTTGCCCCTTGGCATCGTGCTGCTCCCAGGCGTCGAAGACCTCGTCATCGCCATGGAGTCGCAAGTCCGGATCATCGGCTTCGCGCTTTGGACCACGGCGGCCATCCTCTTCTTCGGATTTCGTCAGCAGCGCCCTGTGGACCCGAGCGCACCCGCGGCGACCGCTCCGCCCCTCCCTTGGCAGGCCTTTGCGATCGGCTGTGCCCAAGTCGTCGCCGTGCTGCCAGGGATCTCTCGCAGCGGCACCACCATCGCGGCCGGAATCGCGGTCGGGCTACCGCGGGCCTCGGCGGCGCGGTTCTCCTTTCTCATCAGTCTCATCGCCGTAGGCGGCGCATCCGGCAAGGAGTTGCTCTCGGTGCTCGCGGACCCATCGGGCGGCCCTGCGATCGATCCTCTGCCGTTCGCGCTCGGATTCCTCGCGAGCCTCGTCGTTGGCTTGGCGTCCCTGCGCGCCCTCTTGTTCCTCGTTGGGCGAGGAAGCATCGGAGGTTTCGTCGTGTACCTCTCCGTCCTCGGCGCCATCGCGATCTTCGTCGGCTGAAGACCGCGAGCGGCTATAGTGAAGCTCGTGCTGCCGCGGGTCGCAGTCATCATGGCGGGAGGAGGAGGCGCGCGTCTGTGGCCAGCCTCGACCCCCGATCGTCCCAAACAGCTGACCGACCCCCTGCTCGAGCGAGCTTCGGAGCCGCGCGGCAAGAGCCTGCTCGCGCGCACGGTGACCCGGTTGTTGGGCGTGGTCGATCTCAACGACGTCTGGGTGGTCACCGCGACCGACCAGCGTTCCGGAGTCATGGACGCGGTGCCCGATCTCCCCGCCCAGCGCATCGTCGGAGAACCGTGTGGCAGAAACACCGCCGCGGCGATCGCCCTGTCCGCGATCCATCTTCGCGCCAGCGCGGGCGCGTCGGATCTGATCGTGATGGTGCTGCCCGCCGATCATCACATCGCCTCCACGACCGCGCTTGCACGCCATCTGCGGGGAGCCTGCGCGATCGCGGAACACACCGGCGCGATCGTGACGTTGGGGATCACCCCGACCACCCCGTCCAATGCCTACGGTTATATCGAGCGCACGGACGACCCCGGTGCGTCCGTTCCGGGCGACGAAGGCGTTGCGTCCTACGGCGTGAGCCGATTCGTAGAAAAGCCACCCGAGGCGCTCGCACGCATGTTCCTCGAGTCGGGGCGCTTCTTGTGGAACTCGGGCATCTTCGTCATGCGGCTCAGTCGCATCGAGCGTGATCTCGAGCTCCACTGCCCGCAAACGTGGACCGCCTTGCGACCGGTCGCGCGGGCGCTTGAACGAGGCGATCTCGCGGGCGCCTACGCCGAGAGCGAACGCGCCTACGCGTCCATTCCAGCGGTGCCGATCGACGTCGCCGTGATGGAGAAAACGGATCACTTGAGCGTCGTGCCTGCCGCGATCGAGTGGACCGACCTCGGGTCCTGGGACGCGGTCTACGCGGCCGCCCCCAAGGACGAGCACGGCAACGTACGGCTCTGCGCCGGTCCCGAAACCGTGCTCATCGACGCCCACGGGTGCCTTACCTGGAGCGACCGCGCGCAGATCGCCGTCATCGGCCTCGACGACATCGCGGTCGTGCAATGCGAGGATCGCGTGCTCGTGATGCCTCGGAACAAGGCCCAGGACGTGCGCTGGGTGCTGAGGGCCCTCCGCGACCGAGGGGCGGAGCAGTGACCTCCGCGTTCGGCGAGCTCTTGCGCGCCTGTGAAGAGCTCCCGCACCGGACCGCACTGCAGGACGAACACCGGATCTGGCGCTTCGCGGATCTGCTCGCCCATGCCCACGGTGCCGCGTCTGCATTGGCCGCGCAGGGACTCGGCCCCGGCGATCGGCTCGTGGTGCTCGCAAAGCCAAGCCTCGATTTGGTCGCCGCGATGCTCGGTGCCTACCTGCGCGGTGTCGTCTGGGTACCGGTGAACCCGAGCGCCCCGGCGCCGGAAGTCGAGCACATCCTCCAGGATTGCCGCCCCGCGCTGTTGCTCTGCGACGCGACGACCCGCGCCACCCTGCCTGCGGCCATCGGATGCGCGATCGCAGCGCTCGACGGAGTCGGCGGACTGCCGAGCCTCCAGTCCCACGGCGAGGTGCCCGTCACCCCGTCCCCGGTGGCCGACGACGAAACCGCCCTGCTGATCTACACGTCCGGCACGACCGGCCGCAGCAAGGGCGTGAGGCACTCCCACGAGACCGTCGTGCGCGGGATCGGGGCGCTCACGCGCGCGTGGGAGTGGACGGGCGACGACGTCTTGTCGTTGATGCTTCCACTGTTCCACGTCCACGGGCTTTGCATCGGCGTCCATGGTGCGCTCCTCCACGGGATGAAGATCCTGTTGCGCGATCGTTTCGATCCAGCGGCCGTCCTCGCCGACTTCGAAACGCGCGGCGCGACCGTCTTCATGGGGGTCCCCACGATGTACACACGCCTCCTGCGGCACCTCGAGAGCGCGCCGGATGCCGCCAAACGCCTCGCGGGCGCGCGCCTGTTCACCTGCGGAAGCGCCGCGCTCGCGGCCGCCGATCTCCACCGATTCGAGGCGCTCACCGGTCATCGAATCCTCGAACGCTACGGGATGAGCGAGACGCTCATCACGGTCTCGAACCCCTATCGTGGAGACCGGCGTGCGGGATCGATCGGCCTGCCGATCCCTGGCGTGGAGACCCGTGTCCTCGACGACGAAGGCGCAGAGGTCGAGGGCGAAACCCCAGGTGAACTCGCCGTCCGCGCGGAGGCGATGATGCTCGGCTACTGGAACAACCCAGAGGCCACCGTCGCGAGCTTCGATCCGCAAGGATGGTTTCGCACCGGAGACATCGTGACGCGCGACGAGGACGGGTACCTACGGATCGTCGGGCGACGTAGCGTGGACATCATCAAGAGCGGCGGTTTCAAGGTCGGCGCCCGCGAGGTGGAGGATGTCCTGCGGAGCCATCCGGAGCTCGCCGATATCGCCGTGTTCGGCACGCCCGACGCCGAGTGGGGTGAGCGCGTCACGGCAGCCGTGGTGTTGCGTCCCTCGGCGCCGAAGCGATCGTCGACCGAACTCGTCGCCGAGCTGCGCGCATTCGCTGCCGCGATGCTCTCCGACTACAAGACCCCTCGTCGAGTCGTCGTGCTGGATGCGCTGCCGAGAAACGCCCTGGGCAAGGTGCAAAAGGCCGAGCTCAAGCGCCAGTTCGGCGGCGAGCCGTGAACGCAATCCAGGCGTAGTAGACGGGCACCCCCGAGAACAACACGACCACGTTGCTCAGGAACAACCACGGCTTGGCGACGAGGTAGTTCCCGAGCAAGAACACCGTCGCGAGGAGGAACACGAGCGGGATCCACGGGTAGCCCCACGTCCGATACGGCCGCTCGATCGCCGGGAGCTGGCGTCGCAGCGTGAATACGGCCAGGACTGCGAGGCCGTAGAACGGCCAAATCCCGATCACGAACAGGTCGGCGAGTTCGGAAAAGCTCCGCGACGAGACGAACAGCGAGCCGAGCACGACCGAAAGAAAGATGCTCGCGCCAGGGGTGCCATAGCGCGGATCGACGAACGCCAGCCTGCGGAAGAACAAGCCATCTTCGGCCATGGCGTAGAAGACCCTCGGTCCGGTCATCATCGTGCCATTGAGCGTCCCAAACGTGCTGATCGCGACGGCTGCCGAAACGAAGACGACCCCTGCCGATCCGAGCACCGCTGCGGCGACATCCGCCGCGACCAACTCCGATCCCGGCATCCGCGAAAGCGGGATCACCATGAGGTACGCCGCGTTCGCGGCCAAGTAGAGCACGGCGACCAAAGCCGTCCCCAACACGAACGCCCGCGGGAGACTCCGCTGCGGATCGCGGACCTCGCCGGAGATGTAGCCGACATCCGACCAGCCATCGTACGCCCAGAGCACAGGGACCATGGCCAAGCCAAATCCGACCCACCATGCCTCGGCGACCTTGGCCTCCGCCGGAGCCTCCACGACGATCGCCGGTGGCGCGCCGCTTCCGAGGAACAGGAGCCCCAGCACCACGAGCCCGAGCAGCGCCGCCATCTTGAGCACGGTGCTCACGTTCTGCACCACCGCCCCCCACCCCACGCCGCGGTAGTTGAGCGCGCCTACGCCCACGATGAACCCGACCGCGGTCAGTTGGGCAACGCTCGCCGTACCGAACACGGGCTGGGTCCCGTCGATCTCAAGCGTCCGAAGCATGTACTCCGCCGAGGTGATCGCGATCGCTCCGAACGAAGCTGGGCGCAGCACGAGGAGCTGCGACCAACCAAACAAGAACGCCGGCAACGGACCGAACGCCCGGCGGATGTACACGTAGACCCCGCCGCTGCGAGGCAGCATCGCAGACAGCTCCGCGAACGTCAGCGCCCCGCAGAGCGCAACCACCCCGCCGAGGATCCACGCGAACGCAAACATCCCGAGATCGTCGATCCGGTTCGCCACGACCGCCGGCGTGCGGAAGATGCCGCTTCCGATCGTGGACCCGATCACGACGGCGATCGCAGACATCACCCCTAGGCGTCGAGGCAGCCGCTCCCCCCACGGATCTCGTCCTTCGTCTGCCGAAGGGACGCCGCTCATCGAGCACCCCCGCGGGAATCCAGGTCTTGGCGCAGGGGGGCTCGCGTGCTTGGCCTCACGCGGGCATCTTACCGCGAAGTCCGCGGCAGACCTCAGGAGGTCAATAGGCCGGCAAGCGGCCCCACATTGGGCTCGATGCCAAATCCCGTCGCCGGGTGTCCGAAGGCGTTGAGGATGGCCGTGTGCATCGCGTTGGAGCTCTGGGTGCTCCCCGGTTGCAGAAACTGCCCGGTACGGATCCCGAGGTTACGCCCGCCGAGGAGGAGGTACTGGAGATCGCTCGGGCTATGGTTGTGGTTGGTCCCACTCTCCACGCCCCAAACGAGCAACGTGTTGTCCAGCATGGTCCCGTCCCCCTCGGGAATCTCGGCCAGGCGATGCGCCAGGTAGGCGAAGTGGGACGCCCAAAACGCGCTGAACTCGATGAACGCTGCACGCGTCGTCATGCTGCGCCCTCCCACCGAGATCGAGTCGTCGGTCCGGCTCACGTGGGCAACGTCATCGTGCCAGCTGCCCGGGTACCCGAGGAGCCCGTTGTGGTGCCCCCCCGAGAAGCTGAACGACAAGCTCGCGACGCGCGTGCGATCGCAGGTGAACGCGTTCACGATGAGGTCGGCCTGGAGCTGCGCCCACTCGCGCAGGTTGGCCTCGTTGGTGAGGTCGCGCGAACCGAACGTTCGCGGGGTGACCTCCTCGCAGCTGCCTCCGACGGGGGTCACCGGGACGTTCGAGCTGTCGATGCGGAGCTTGAGCTCCTCGAGGGCTCCGAGGTGCGCATCGAGCTTCTCGCGCTCCTGCTGGCCGAGGAAGCGTTGGACATCGCGTACCTCGTCCATGCTGAGCTCGACGAGCGCCCGATCGAGCTCGGCCTGTGGATTCTCCTGGTCCATCGGCTCGGGCATGCCGCCGAAGGTCACCCCATCGAAGATGTCGTTGAAGGCGCGAACCGGATCGATCTCGTTCGCGATTGGCATGCCCGACCCCGAGTAGCAAATGATGTGGCGCTCGTCGGTCCGACCATCGTCGCAGCCGAGATGGATGCTCGGTCGCGCCGTTCCGCCACGAATGTCGGTCTCTTCGAGCAGCACCTGATCGATCGAGGGTCCGTTCGCGAACTGGTTCGAACCCTGCGCAACCCAACGTTGGCCCGTGAAGAGCTGGACGATCCCAGCGACGTGATGGTTGTCGTAGGTCCAGCTGTGGTCGAGCCGACGCATGAAGACCATATGGTCTTCGAGCCCCTCGAAGTCCTGCAGGGGTGGCCGCAGCGTGAATCCAAGCGGTCCTTCCTCGGTCGGCCACCACTCGGGCGGATTCGAGTCAGGGCTGAACATGAGCACGATGCGCCGCGGCGCCGTCGCGGCCGCTTCCAGGGCGCGCTGGCGCAGGAAGGGGGCCAAGAGCAGCCCGCCAGCCGCCGTCCCCAGGAGACGGCGCCTCGACATTGCGTGGGTCTTCGACATGATCATTCGCGCGACCTCTCGTAGACGCTCGATGAGCTCATCATCGCCGCGATCATGGCTCCGAGGTCACCCTCGGCACCGGCGGCGGAGCGGGCTTCGATGATGGGCTCGATGCCTCGGGATGGCTCGACCTCCCCGAGATAGAACCGGAAAGCCTGGATCGCCATGCATTCCGCGACCCACTCGCTGCGCGCCAACGCTTGGGACAACTCTGCGGCATTGGCGATGGGACCATCGACGTCCGTCCCGACGAGCTCACCCCGGGTGTCGACGTCGACGCCATTTTCGATCGTCCGCAGCCGCCCCGCCCCGTCGAACCCCTCGAGGTTGAAGCCAATGGGATCCAGCAGAGCGTGGCACGAGCGGCAGAGAGGATCCGCCGCGTGCAGCTCGTACAGCTCGCGGGTCGTCTTGGGGTCTTCGCGCTCCTCCGTCTCGCTCAGTGGCGGAGGGTTGAACCCGGGTGGCAGCTCGACGTGCTGGCAGAGCAAGCGTTCTCGTACGAACAGCCCACGCAGCGTGGGAGAGCTGAGATTCGGCTTGGCGTGCTGCGCCATCACGGCGCCCAGCGAGAGGATTCCGATCCGCTGCACCGGCGCGTCCCCGGGCGTGTCGCTCTCGTAGAACGCCTCCAGGTTCGCGCTCGCCGAGGTGACGGGCTCCCCGAGGAGGGCCGCCACGCTCCCGCCCGTGAGGCTGCCGTGCTCCTCGAGGAAGGTCCCCAGCTCGTCGGCCATATCGCCGCGCACCTCGGCGAAGCCCGGGAACGTGTCCTCGAACTTCTCGACGTCGTCGAAGTGGGCGAGCTCGAGCCACTGGATCAAGAACTCGCGCGCGTTGGCGCGAGCATCGGGGTCGGCGAGCAAATCGTCGACGGCCTCCCGCAGCGCCTCTGGGTCACGCAGGCCCTCTTGCGATGCCGTCTCGAGCAGCGCTGCCGGGGGCGGTCCGTCGAGGACGCTGTACGAGAGCAAGCTCGCGACCTCGAAATCGGTCAACTCCACGACCGATGCGTCCTCGTCCTCCGGCGCACCGAACTCCGTGCGGTAGAGAAAGTGCGGGGACGTCAACACACCGCGGAGCACCGCACGGAACGGTGCCGTGTCGTCGTCGGACACCTCGTCCGCGAGGTCGAACACCTGACGATAGCGGCTGACCTCGTCGTCGGTCGCGGGCCTGCGAAAGGCCCGTGTCGCGAGCTCCCGGATGAAACCGTCTGCGGATTGTGGCAGCAGAGCCTGCCCCGGCGCGAACGCGGTGAGATCCGAAACTTGGGCGAGCTCCGCGATCTCTTTGGCGGCCTCGTAATAGTCGAGCGCGAGCGCATCGTCCACGAACCCCACGGCCGCAAAGTTCCTATAGATGCCGTTGTCGATCTCCTGCGCAAAGTCCTGCGTGTCCCAGCGCACGCCGATCAATGCTTCGACGGAACGTTGATACTGGCGATGCGTCAGGCGCCACGTCCGAGCCGGCAACCGGGTCTCGTCCAGCTCGGGTTCGCGGTACGGCCGCGTGGCGGAAGGATCGCCCTCGTCGCCTTCGCCGGAGCCTTCCGCGTCCTCCGACCCATCGGACGCGGACGACTCACCGCCCGAACCCGACGAATCCTCCTCGCCGTCCGCCTCCGAGCCGCCCTCGTCATCGTTGGGAACGAGGGCCGAGGACTCGCCAGACCCGTGATCGGAGCATCCGGTCGCGCATAGGATTGCGACAGTCGCGATGGCATGGAGATGGAGCGTTCGCATGAGCGGTTCGCGTCGTGAATTAAGTACCGAGTTGGCGCCGTGTTGGATCAGGTCGGCGTGAAGGATCAGGAAAAAGACTCCTCTGCGGAGCGCGCGTGAGCAGTTCCGCTCGACGTTCGCCCACGCTCTCCTCTCCGTCGCGCGCTTCGTGTGTGCCGCACCACAAGGTCGTCGCGATGGGTGCCGTGAACGTGGTCGTCGACGCCGCCGAGAAAACCCTCCGAGAAGTCGCGCGACGTCCGACTCCGCGCGCCACTCCGCAGACGACATGTCCGTCCACGCCGCCACCCGAACGCCCGCGCGACCTCGGCCCCACCGCAAGCGCATTCCAATGTTCGCCATGCGACGCGCTCGCCATTCGACACCGCACTCGCCATCGCCACTCGACATCGCACTCGCAACTCGACACCGGACTCGCCATTCCAACCCGCGACGATTCGACACCACCGTGGCCACTCGACCCTTGGTCGCCTCGGTGGGTCACGTCGAACGACGCCACGATTCGTGGGTACCTCGTCCTCGGTGGGCGATGAGGTCGTAGGACGATGCACTGCGATGCGAGCGCTTGATTTGGGGGCGCAAGGCCTCGAACACCGGTTCTTGGGCGATCCGTTTTCCGAAGCTCGGCCTCGCACGGATCCGGTAGCATCGAGCGATGAACACCAACGATGATCGCGAACGTTCCACCTCGCTTCGGTTCGCCGCGCTGTGTATGGGCGCGCTCGTCCTCGGCGCGTGCGGTGTGAAGGAAGCCAGCACGATGACCAAGCTCGCCGACCAAATGTGCGCGTGCAAAGACATCGCGTGCGTGGAGAAGCTCTTCCCCGAGGTCGAGGCGGAGTCCAAGAAGAACGAGGGCAAAGAGGTCGCCGCGGCGGTTGCGGACAAGTACAACGCCGAGATGTCACGGCTAGAGGCCTGCATGACGAAGATCGAGGCGGCTGCGCCCGCAGAGTGACGCCACCACGCGCTGGCCTTTTCACGACCACGGCAGAACGTAGAAGAGCCGCGGGGTACCCCCCGCGGCTCTCTTTTTTGTCGGAGTTCCGTGTTTCTCGTCTAGTGCCGTGACAGATGAGTTCTGACCTTGGAGGACGCCGTGAGCGTCCACCAGACCAAGACGCGAAGAGAGAGCGTTTAGTCGCGCGACATGAAGAGGCGCAACACGTACCAGAACAGCAGGGCTAGCGCGGAGAACAACGCTAGCGCGGCCGCGACATGTTGGTCCGTGCGGTAGTGACGGAGCACGTTCGAGGTGTAGAACAAGATGTAGCCGCTCGCGAGGAACACCATGCCCACGCTGAAAGCGAGCCCGAGCGAGAAGCCAAACAGCAGGCTGGCACCGACGAGGCCCACGGAGGCCATCCCGGCGATCGCCAAGGCTCCGCGGAGGAACGAGAAATCCTTCTTGGTCATGAACACGTAGGCGGTCATCGCAGCGAACATCGCCAGCGTGACGCCGCCCGCCGTCGTGATGACCTCGGTCCCCACCGTCATCCGAGCGATGTAGATGAGCGGCAGGAAGATCACCGCTTCTGCCAGGGTGTAGAGGATGAGCCCAAAGTACTGCCGCGCGAGCGAAGTGGAGTGCGAAGCCCAATAGTCCGCAAGCCAGCTCACGCCGACGAACGCGACGAGCACGACCGCCCAGCTACCCCGCGACGAGATCATCGCGAGCGCCAGCATGTCCATCCCCGGCGTGAGCTGAAGGATCGCCTCGAGGACGATGAACGCGGCGACGGCCAAACCGAGGTGCAGGTATGTGCGCTCGATGAACTTCTGACGCTGCGGCAGCGTCGCCTCGGATGCCAGCGGGTGCTCGTCCGCTGCGGCTTCGTGTCCGTACCCCTGCGGCGCTCCGTACCCCTGCGGCGCTCCGTACCCCTGCGGCGCTCCGTACCCCTGCGGTGCTCCGTACCCCTGCGGTGCTCCGTACCCCTGCGGTGCTCCGTACCCCTGCGGTGCTCCGTACCCCGGCGGTGCTCATTACCCCTGCGGTGCTCCCTGCCGAGCTCC
>Ga0315910_10000379_pt1 | contig 44945 bp, 36 predicted proteins | sample EdamamesoilMG_FD_204470 | JGI IMG/M metagenome (GOLD analysis project Ga0315910, IMG submission 204470) | Garden soil microbial communities collected in Santa Monica, California, United States - Edamame soil | ecosystem: Environmental > Terrestrial > Soil > Garden | place: USA: California...
GCCGCTTCGGGCCGCCCGCTGCCGTCGTCGACCAGCGCCCGCACCCCGGAATAGGTCCATACCACATCGGCCTCGGTCACCGGCCTCGCGAAATAGCGGCTGGCCGCCTCGCACAGATAGCGGATCTCGTCCTCCGCCGCCGCCACTTCCACCAGCGAACCGCCATGGTCGCGGTCGGTGGTGCCGATCAGGGTGAACTCGCCCTCATAGGGGATCGCGAAGCAGATGCGGGTGTCGGGCAGCTGGAAGATATAGGCGTAATCGTGATCGAACAGCCTGCGCACCACGATATGCGATCCGCGCACCCGGCGCATCTTGTGACGCGGCTTCTCGCCCACGAGCGCCGCGACATCGTCTGCCCCCGGCCCCGCGGCATTGACCAGCGCGCGTCCGTGGAAAATCCCCGCCGGGGTCTCGACCGCCCACAGCCCGCCTTCCCTGTGTGCCGCAGTGACCGGCGTGTGCGTGCGAATCTGAGCGCCCTTCTCGTGCGCATCGAGTGCGTTGAGCACCACCAGCCGCGCATCGTCGACCCGGCAATCCGAATATTCGAAGCCCCAATCGAGCCCCGGCCTGAGCGCCGCACCTGCCGGGTGGTTGTGAAGCAGCACGGTATCGGCGTCGGGCAGGTGCTCCCTGCCCCCGATATGGTCGTAGAGAAACAGGCCCAGCCGCAGCATCCAGCGCGGGCGCAGGCCCTTCTCCCACGGCAGCACGAAGCGCAGCGGGCGCACGATATGCGGCGCGATTCCCCACAGCACCTCGCGTTCCCTGAGCGCCTCGCGCACCAGCGCGAACTCGTAATATTCGAGATAGCGCAGCCCGCCGTGGATGAGCTTGGTCGAGGCCGAGGAGGTGCCGCTGGCAAGGTCGCGCGCTTCGAGCAGCAGCAATTTTGCGCCCCGGCCCGCCGCGTCCCTCGCAATCCCCGCGCCGTTGACCCCGCCGCCGATGACGATCACGTCAAAGGCCGCGTCCCTGCTCATATGTCGTGGAGCCGCTGCGGCGGCCGCGCGTGGAGCCGGCGGAACAGCCGCCCGCGCTCGCTGTAGAGGATCAGCAGCAGCGCCAGCGCCCCGGCCAGCAGCAGCGCCCAGGCCAGCGGCCGGGCGGTGCCGTCATAGGACTGGCCGATCGCAAGCCCGATCAGCGAGGCGATCACCATCCTGAGGAACGCCTGGATCGAACTCGCCGCCCCGGCGATCTCGGCAAAGGGCTGCATCGCGATCGAGCCGAAATTGGCCCCGAGAAAGCCGAGCAGCGCCAAATTGCAGGCCATCAGCGGCAGGAACCAGCTGAGCTGGTCGCTGTGCAGCGAATAGGCAACCCACACCTGCAGCGCGCTGATGGCGATGAAGATCAACAGGCCGACATGGCTCACCCGGCGCGCGCCGAAGCGCTCGACGATCCGCGAATTGACGATGCTCGATACCGCCATGGTCGCCGCGGTCGCGCCGAAAATATAGGGAAATGCCTCGCCTGCGCCGAAATGCTCGCCGATCAGTTGCTGCGCCGAATTGACGTAGCCGAACACCGTGCCGATCACCAGCGCCGTGCCCAGCACATAGCCGATCGCCGCGCGCGACGAGGCCGCGATATACATGTTACGCGCCAGCACCACGGGCCTGATTTCCTGGCGATATTCGGGGTGAAGCGTCTCGGGCAGGCGGATCGCCGCCCATGTCGTCATAACGATCCCCATGATCCCCAGGCCTGCGAAGATCCACCGCCATCCCGCCACTTCGAGCACCAGTTGCCCGAGCGAGGGCGCGATCACCGGCACGATGATGAACACCGCCGAGATCAGCGAGAACACCCGCGCCATCCGGTCGCCCTCGAACTGGTCGCGGATGATCGCGCCCGGCAGCACCATCAGCCCGGCGCTGGCCAGCCCCTGGAGAATGCGCATCCAGATCAGCTGCTCGAAGCTCTGGACCAGCGCACAGGCAAACCCGAACACGACATAGGCGCCGAGCGAGATCATCAGCAATTTCTTGCGCCCGAAACGGTCGGCAAGCAGGCCCGGCGCCAGCGTCCCGGCGCCCGAGGCGAGCAGGAACAGCCCGATGATAAGCTGGCGCTCATTGGCGCCGAGCACTCCGAATTCGCCCGCGATCTCGTCAAGCGCGGGCAGCATGCCGTCGATCGCCAGGGCGTGCAGCGCCATCAGCAGGGCGGTGAGCACCACCAGCTCCTTGCGGCCCAATTGCCGATGTCCGGGGCGTTGGACGATATGTTCGTCTTCAGTCGACATGCCCTGCCCCTAGCCGCCGAAATCGAGTATTGGCCAGCTAAAATGGTTAGCGACGACAACGATGATGACGACGAAGCCGCCCTCGGCCTCAGGAAGATCATCCATGTCGACATGGATGCGTTCTTCGCCAGCGTCGAGCAGCGCGACAATCCTGACTTGCGCGGAAGACCGGTGGCGGTCGGCGGGGCGAGCGGGCGCGGGGTGGTCGCGGCGGCGAGCTACGAGGCGCGCAAATTCGGAGTGCGCTCGGCGATGCCTTCGCTGCGCGCGCAAAAGCTCTGCCCCGAGCTGGTCTTCGTCAAGCCGCGCTTCGAGGCCTATCGCGAAGTCTCGCACCAAATCCGCGCGATCTTCCGCCACTATACCGAGCATGTCGAACCGCTGAGCCTCGACGAGGCCTATCTCGACGTCACCGACGACATTCGCGGGATCGGCTCGGCCACCCGCATCGCCGAGCTGGTCCGCGCGCGGATCCGCGAGGACACCCAGCTCACCGCCAGCGCCGGGGTGAGCTACAACAAGTTCCTCGCCAAGCTCGCCAGCGACCAGAACAAGCCCGACGGAATCTGCGTGATCCGTCCGGGCGAAGGCGCGCGCTTCGTCGCCGGCCTGCCGGTGCGGCGCTTCCATGGCGTCGGCCCGAGGGGGGCGGAGAAGATGGCGCGGCTTGGCATCGAAAACGGCGCCGACCTTGCGGCAAAGGACATCGCCTTCCTGCGAGCCAATTTCGGCAGCTTCGCCGATTACCTCTACCGCGCGGCGCGGGGGATCGACCTGCGGCCGGTGCGCGCAAACCGCCGGCGCAAGTCCTTGGGCGGCGAGCGCACCTTCATCGACGACATCTCCGCCGGCCATGCGCTCCACGAAAAGCTCGACGAGATCGCCGAGATCGTCTGGGGCCGGATCGAGGAAAGCAGCACGCGCGGCCGCACGGTCACGCTCAAATTGCGCTACACCGATTTCAGCATCCACACCCGCGCCCGCTCGCTCGACCGGTTCGTGGCGGACAAGGAAGAATTCACACGCATCGGCCACGAACTGCTCGACGAATTGCTCCCGCTGCCCCTGCCGATCCGGCTCTTGGGGCTGACCCTCAGCTCGCTCGAAGGCGACAAGGACGAGGCCGAGCGCAAGCCCGACACGGCGCAATTGTCGCTACTGTGATTTCTTCCCCCTCGATGGGGGAAGGATAGCGCAGCTTGCTCCGTCAGGAGCTAGCGGAGCTTGGATGGGGGTGATGCTGCCGCAAGCGATGACGCCAACCGAGAAATCACCCCCTCCCAACTTCGGCTAGCGAGCAAGCTCGCAAGCCTGCGTATCCCTCCCCCATCAAGGGGGAGGAGTAGATGGACGTCGGGATCAGGTGAAGCATGTCACCGTTTGCGCCGCTGCGCCGAGCAGCCGCGCGACGGGGAGGTCGTTGCCGCCTGCCGCCGCCTCTTCGAACAACGTCCGCTTCTCGTCGCCGCGGATCACGAACACCAGTTCGCGCGAGGCGAGCAGCGCCGGGATGGTCAGGGTGATGCGATCGAAGGGGGCTTCGGGCGGGAGCGGGTCTGGGGTGATCCGGCGGACGCGCTGGGGATCGCGGACTTGCGGATCGGTGTTGGGGAACAAAGAGGCAATATGCCCGTCAGCCCCCATGCCGAGCCAGGCCAGTGCGAAACGCGGCGGCGTAGCGGACTCGTCAAGCGCGACCACCTTGGCCCCGGCGGGCTCGAGCAGCGCGCGGATCTTGCCGACATTGCTTGCCGGATGGTCCTCGGGCACCAGCCGGTCGTCGCCCGGCCAGGCCTCGATGCGCGCCCAGTCGAGCGGTATTTGCACCAGTTTTTCAAGGATCGGGAACGGGGTCGATCCGCCCGGGACAGTGATCGCAACGGTCCCGGAATGCGCCGCCAGCGCAGCTTCAAGCCGAGTATGGAGCCACGCGGCGATGCCGGTATCGTCGGCTCCGGGGATGATCACGACCTCGGCCATGATCGATCAGATCGCCCCCCGCGCAGCAAGCGCGGTCCACACTGCTGCTGCCAGCAGCAGGCCGGAGATTGCCAGCCGGAGCGCGCGCAAGGGCAGGTGCTGCGTCAGCCCCTCTCCGAGCGTCCAGCCGAGCGTCACCGCCGCGCCCCCGCCGATCGCCCCGCCGATCGCCGCGAGCACCGGCGCGCCGGTCGCCGCCGCCAGCGCCACGACGATAAACCGCGCGGCATCGATCAATTGCCGCGAGGCGACCACCAGCGCGATCGCCGCGAGCGAGCGGGTCGGCTCCTCGGGCTCCTTCCACAGGAACGGCCAGGCCAGTTCGAGCGCGGCCAGCAACAGCGCGAAGGCGACGAACATCTGCTTGGCCGCGGGGGTGAACAATTGCGCCATCCCCGCACCGATGCCCGCTGCAATCGCCGCGCTCGCCGCGCAGGTCAGCCACAGCGTGACAAGCAGCCCGGTCGAAGCCCCCAGCTTCGCTGCAAGGTTCGCCGCCATGCGCTGGTCGCGCCCGCCCATCGCGGCAAGCAGCGTGGCGACAAGGGCGAAGATGAAGGACGGCATGCGCCGGTCCTAACACAAGCGGAACTACGCTCCAGATCAGAAATAGCGCTGCTTCGAACCCGCAAGGGTTCGCAAGGCCGAATGGCCGTCCGAGCTTATGCGAGGAAAGCCAAGACGACGAATGTCGTCGCCGGCGATTGAGGCAAACAAAAAAACTGGAGCGGGTGAAGGGAATCGAACCCTCGTCGTAAGCTTGGGAAGCTTCTGCTCTGCCATTGAGCTACACCCGCAAGAGTCCTTAAGCGGCCTATCGGTTCGCTTCGCGGCCCTTACGGGTCGCCACTTGAGGCCGGACGCGCCTATTGCCTCGCCCAACCCCGCCGGTCAACCGCCTCAGTAGCCGATCGACGCGTCCTTGGCCTGGGTACGGCCGCGTTCGATGTCGACCACCTTGGGGATGTGCGAGAACAACTGCGAAAACGGATCGTCGTCGATCGAACTGAACGGCTCGGTCCCTTCGCGCACTGTGGTGCGGCGCATGTCGCGCTTTTCGGTACTGTAATCGTACTCGCCGCCGCGGTGCATCGAACAGAGATTGTCCCAGATCACCATGTCGCCGACGTTCCACTTCACGCTGAACACGTATTGCGGCTGGGTGCAGTGCTCGATCAGCTGCTTGATGAGCGCGCGGCCTTCGTCCTTGTCCATGCCCTCGACGTCCATCGTGTGGGCGGCGATGAACAATGCCTTGCGCCCCGAGCTGTGGGTGTGGACCAAAGGATGCTTCGCGCGGAAGCGCTCCTCGATCTCCTCGTCGGGAATCTCGGCCCCGGCGAGCTTGCGGCTCCACCACAGCGAATTGATCCCGACCTTGTCCTCGAGGAAGTCCTTCATCTCCTGCGGCAGGTCCTCGTAGGCGCTTCTTGTGTCGGCGAACCAGGTCTCGCCGCCCGCCTTGGGCACCGAGTGCGCGAGCAGCAGCGAATAGGAGGTGCGCTTTTCCATGAAGGCGCTGTCGGTGTGCCACAGCCGGTCGCCCTTGCGGTACTGGATGGCGGCGGGATCGGTGGTGATCTCGCCATCGACATTGAGGTTCGAGGCGTCGAACAATTCGCGGAACGGCAGGCGGTATTTCGCTTCGTCGCGCCGCGGCACGCGTTCGAGATAGCCGAAATTGCGGCTGAACTCGACGTGCTGCTCGTCCGTCAGCCCGGTGTTGCGCCACACGGTGATGCCCCATTTGTCCTGCGTGGCGACCACCTCGCGGACTTCTTCGGGCGACAGCTTGCGGGTGATGTCGAGCCCCGTGATTTCCGCGCCGAAGCGCGGCAGGATCGGGGTGGCTGTAAGCGGCATCTTGCGAACTCCCAAATACTCTTAGCAAGCTAACTACTATGAATTGCCCGCTTTTGCCAGCCCCCTAGCATGATTGCTTCAATTCGCCGATAGCTATGCGAAATCGAGAGGAGAACACGATGTCCGACCGCACCCGCATTCCGCCCCGTTCGCAATTCGAGGCCGATGTCGGCTTTACCCGCGCGTTGAGGGTGGGCGACCGGATCGTGGTCGCCGGCACGGTCGACGACCGGCCCGAACCGCCCGCCGATTGCTACGAGCAGGCCGACCGCTGCTACACGCTGATCCAGTCCTATATCGAGGAACTCGGCGGGACGATGGCCGACGTTGTCCGGGTGCGGATGTTCGTGACCGATATCGCCGATGGCGACAAGGCCAGCGCCGCCTTCACCAAGCACCTCAAGGCGACCTGCCCGACCGGGACTTTGGTGGCGATCAGCGCGCTCTACAGGCCCGAGATCCTGATCGAGATCGAGGCGGAGGCAGTGGTGCGCAGCTAGGGAAAGGAAACCCTCCTCGGGCGTTGTTTCCACGACGGGCCCCTTGAGGAGAAAGCCATGATCCGCCCATTGGTCGCCGCGCTCGCGGTGGTTTCGCTGTCCGCCTGCAATAGCGAAGAGCCTGCACCGAAGGCCGAAGAGACCGTGCTGCCCGATCTTCCCGAGCCGACCGAAGCCGTCGCGTTGATCCCCACCGGCATGCATGGGCGTTGGGGGCTGGTCCCGGGCGACTGCACTTCGACCCGCGGCGACAATAAGGGCCTGATCACGGTCGACGGCAGTACGATCAAATTCTACGAATCGCGGGCGACCTTGCAGGAAGTCAAGGAAGCGAGCGACACAAGGCTGGTCGGCAGCTTCGCCTTTACCGGCGAGGGCCAGGAATGGACGGTCGACGAAGTGCTCGAACTCACGGCCGACGGCACGCTGACCCGGTCGGAGCAAGGCGAAGATGCCATGGCCGGAACACTGACCTATTCATTGTGCGAGGAGGCAGCATGAAGATCGTACTCGCAAGCCTTTGCGCATTGGCGCTCATCGCCTGCGCCGCGACCGAACCTGCACTTGGTTCACGCGTCGAGGGGGAATGCAAGCCCGAGCCCGGCCAGCGCTTTGTCGGACAGACGGCGACCGAGGAAGTCGGCTGGAAGCTGCTCGCCGCGACCGGCGCGCGGGTCATCCGCTGGGTCCCGCCACGCACTCAGGTGACGATGGATTTCCGCGCCGACCGGCTGACCGTTTCCTACAACGACGCGATGGTGATCGAACGGGTGGCCTGCACCTGATCCGCCCGCTATCGCGGCGCGATGAGTGACGAAATCGACGCCCGGATCATCGGCTCGGCCGGAGTGCTCAGGCTGGACCGGCCGCGGGCGATTCACGCGCTGAATCTGGGCATGGTCGAGGCGATGAGCGCCGCGCTGCTCGAATGGCGCGAGGACCCGGCGATTACGGTAGTGCTGATCGAACACGCCGGCGAACGCGGCTTCTGCGCCGGGGGCGATGTCGCGGCGGTGCGGCGTTCAGTGCTGGAAGACGGCGGAGCGGCAGGCCGCGCGTTCTTCAAGGCCGAATACCGGCTCAACCATTTGCTGTTCACCTACCCCAAGCCGGTCGCCGCGTTCATGGACGGGATCACGATGGGCGGCGGCGTGGGCATCGCGATGCCGGCAAAATATCGCGTAGCCACCGAAAACACGTCGTTCGCAATGCCCGAAGGCGCGATCGGGCTGTTCCCGGATGTCGGGGCGGGCTGGTACCTCTCGCACTTGCCGGGACGGATCGGGCCGTTCCTCGCACTCACCGGCGCGCGCCTTGATGGAGCGGAATGCTTGTGGGCCGGGTTGGCGACGCACTATGTGCCCAGCGCTGTACTCCGCGACGCCAAGGCGCGGATCATTCACGATCCCGCTTCTATCGCGGCGATCCTCGATGAATTCTCGGTCACGCCGCCTGAACCGCGCCTTGCGCGCAATGCCGAAAAGATCGACCAGCTGTTCGCCTCGGACCGGCTGGAAGACATATTCGCCGCGCTCGAAGCCGATCCCTCGGACTGGGCGGCGAAGGAACTGAAGACTTTGCGCTCGAAAAGCCCGCTGACGATGAAGGTCGCGCTGCGCCAGATCGCGCACGCCCGGCACCTCACCGATTTCGCCGAGGAAATGCGGATCGAATACCGTCTCGCCAGCCGGATCATCATGGAGCCCGATTTCGCCGAAGGAGTGCGCGCGGTGCTGGTCGACAAGGACAACGCGCCGCGCTGGAATCCCGCGGCCCCCGAAGGCATAAGCGATACGAAACTCGACGCGATCTTCGCCCCATTGCCGCCGGATCAGGAATGGACCCCGCTATGAAATACAAGACCATCCTCGTCGAAACGAAAGGCGCGGTGACCTTGGTCACGCTCAACCGCCCCGAGGCGCTCAACGCGCTCAACAGCGAAGTGCTGGCCGAGCTGATCGACGCCTTCGCGGCCTACGAATCCTATGACAGCCAGCGCTGCCTGGTCCTCACCGGGAGCGAGAAGGCCTTCGCCGCCGGGGCCGACATCAAGGAAATGGCGGGCAAGAGCTTCGCCGAGATGTACGAAGGCGATCTGTTCGCCGGCTACGGCCACCTCACCGCGACCCGCAAGCCTTGGATCGCCGCAGTGGCGGGCTATGCGCTGGGCGGCGGGTGTGAGCTCGCGATGATGGCCGATTTCATTATTGCGGCCGATACCGCCAAATTCGGCCAGCCCGAGATCGCGCTCGGGATCACGCCCGGAATGGGCGGATCGCAGCGGCTGACCCGTGCGGTGGGCAAGGCCAAGGCGATGGAGATGTGCCTCACCGGGCGGATGATGGATGCGGCCGAGGCCGAAAGCAGCGGTCTTGTCGCGCGGGTGGTCCCGGCGGCCGAATTGCTCGACAACGCGCTCGAAACCGCGGCGAAGATTGCCGCCATGCCGCCGCTCGCCGCGCTCGCCGCCAAGGAGCAGGTCAACGCCGCGTTCGAGACCGGCCTCGCCCAAGGCATCGCCTTCGAGAGGCGGCTGTTCGCCGGCCTGTTCGGCACCGAGGACCAGAAGGAAGGCATGGCTGCGTTCATGGAGAAGCGCCCGGGCAATTTCACCGGCCGCTAGGCACGCTAGCCAGCTTACGCACCGCCAAAGAATTTCTGCCCCGCCAAACTCTTGCCCCCCGGCGCAACAGGGGGCAGAGGCCGCTGCGATTATGCAGCAATTGACCCATCTCGACCGCCTTGAGGCGGAGAGCATCCATATCATGCGCGAGGTGGTGGCCGAGGCGCAGCGGCCGGTCATACTCTATTCGATCGGCAAGGACAGCGCGGTGATGTTGCACCTCGCGCGCAAGGCGTTCTTCCCCTCGCCCCCGCCGTTCCCGCTGCTGCATGTCGATACGACGTGGAAGTTCAAGGACATGTACGCCTTGCGCGACAAGATGGCGCGCGAAAGCGGGATGGAACTGCTGGTCTACCAGAACCCCGAGGCCAAGGAGCGCGGGATCAATCCGTTCGACCATGGCCCGCTCCACACCGATATGTGGAAGACCGAAGGCCTCAAGCAGGCGCTCGACAAATACGGTTTCGACGCGGCCTTCGGCGGCGCCCGGCGCGACGAGGAGAAGAGCCGCGCCAAGGAGCGGATCTTCTCGTTCCGCAACGCCGCCCATGGCTGGGATCCCAAGAACCAGCGCCCCGAATTGTGGAACCTCTACAACGCCCGCAAGAACAAGGGCGAGAGCATCCGCGTGTTCCCGATCTCGAACTGGACCGAGCTCGATATCTGGCAATACATCATGAAGGAGGGGATCGAGATCGTCCCGCTCTACATGGCCGCCCCGCGCCCCACGGTCGAGCGCGACGGGCTGATCCTGATGGTCGATGACGATCGCTTCCCGCTGAAGCCCGGCGAGAAGCCGGTGATGCGCTCGGTCCGCTTCCGCACGCTCGGCTGCTATCCGCTGTCGGGCGCGGTCGAAAGCGAGGCCGCGACCCTGCCCGAAGTGGTCCAGGAAATGCTCCTCACCACCACCAGCGAGCGTCAGGGACGGATCATCGACCGGGATGCCGGCGACGCATCGATGGAGAAGAAGAAGCAGGAGGGGTATTTCTGATGACCGATCCCTCTTACGTCACCGATGCCCTCATCGCCGAGGATATCGAGGCCTATCTCGAGCTCCACCAGAACAAGACCCTGCTGCGCTTCCTGACCTGCGGCAGCGTCGATGACGGCAAGTCCACCCTGATCGGGCGGCTGCTCTACGATTCGAAGATGATTTTCGAGGACCAGCTTGCCGCGCTCGAAGCGGATTCGAAGAAAGTCGGCACGCGCGGGCAGGAGATCGATTTCGCGCTGCTGGTCGACGGGCTTGCCGCCGAGCGCGAGCAGGGCATCACGATTGACGTCGCCTATCGCTTCTTCGCCACCGAGAAACGCAAGTTCATCGTCGCCGATACGCCCGGCCACGAGCAATACACCCGCAACATGGTGACCGGCGCATCGACCGCCGACCTCGCGGTGATCCTGATCGACGCGAGGAAGGGCATCCTGCCCCAGACCCGCCGCCATTCCTACATCGCGCACCTTTTGGGCATCCGTCACATCGTGCTGGCGGTGAACAAGATGGACCTCGTCGAGTACGACCGCGAATTGTTCGAGAACATCGTCGACGATTACAAGGATTTCGCCACCGGCATCGGGATCGAGGAGTTCACCGCCATCCCGATCTCCGGCGTATTCGGCGACAACATCACCGATGCGCCATCGGCCAACACGCAGTGGTACGAGGGGCCGAGCCTCATCCACCACCTCGAAACGGTCGAGATCGCCAACACCGCGGCGCAGGCACGCAGCTTCCGCCTGCCGGTGCAATGGGTCAACCGCCCCAACCTCGATTTCCGGGGCTTTGCCGGGCTCATCGCTTCGGGCGAGATCGCCCCGGGGCAACAGGTGCGGATCGTCCCTTCGGGCAAGACCAGCACGGTCAAGGCCATCGTCACCATGGATGGGGAACTGGAACACGCGGTCGCGGGGCAATCGGTCACGCTCACGCTCGAGGACGAGGTCGATTGCAGCCGCGGCGACGTGATCGCGATCGCCGACGATCCGCCGCAGGTTGCCGACCAATTCGAGGCGACTTTGGTATGGATGAGCGAGGAAGCGCTGATTCCCGGGCGCGGCTACTGGCTCAAGCTCGCCACCCAGACCGTGACCGCAACTGTCGCCGAACCCAAATACGAGATCAACGTCAATGATCCGTCTGGTTTGGGGTCGCACCTCGCGGTCAAGTCGTTCGACCTCAATTCGATCGGCGTCGCCGAAATCACCACCGACCGGCCGATCACTTTCGAGCGCTATGAGGATTCGCGCCAGTTGGGCGGGTTCATCCTGGTCGACAAGATCACCAACGCCACGGTCGCGGCGGGGATGATCCATTTCAGCCTCCGCCGGGCGCAGAATGTCCACTGGCAGGCGCTCGAGGTCGGGCGCGAACAGCACGCCGCGATCAAGGGCCAGAAGCCCGCGGTGCTGTGGTTCACCGGGCTTTCGGGCTCGGGCAAATCGACCATCGCCAACCTCGTCGAGAAGAAGCTGCACGCGCTCGGCAAGCACAGCTTCCTGCTCGACGGAGACAATATCCGCCACGGGCTCAACAAGGATCTGGGCTTCACCGAGGCCGACCGGATCGAGAACATCCGCCGGGTCGGCGAGGTGGCGAAATTGATGGCCGATGCCGGACTGATCGTGCTCACCGCGTTCATATCGCCGTTCCGCGCCGAGCGCGAAATGGTGCGGGCGATGCTGGCGCAAGGCGAGTTCATCGAGATCTTCGTCGATACTCCGCTGAACGTCGCCGAAGCGCGCGACGTCAAGGGACTCTACAAGAAGGCGCGAGCGGGCGAACTCAAGAACTTCACCGGGATCGACAGCCCCTACGAAGCGCCCGAGGCGGCGGAAATCCGCATCGACACGACGCAGACCACGCCCGAAGACGCCGCCGATTTGATCGTCGAGCGGCTGGTCGGCATCTGGACGCCCGACCTGTGAACGACGCCGAGCTGGCCGCGTTGCTCGCTGCCGAGGCGGGCCACATCCTGATCGAAGTGCGCGAGAGCGGACGCTTCGAAGGCAAGGAGCTGGGCAAGGCCGGCGATGCCGCCGCCAACCGCTTCCTCGTCGATGCCCTGCGCGCCGCGCGGCCCGATGATGGGCTGCTGTCGGAAGAGGAAAAGGACAATTCCGCTCGCCTTTCCCATTCGCGGGTATGGATCATCGATCCGGTCGACGGCACCCGCGAATATGGCGAGGAACGCAGCGACTGGGCGGTGCATGTCGGGCTGGCGGTGGACGGCGTAGCAACGCTGGGCGCGGTTGCCTTGCCGGGGCTCGAAGGCGGCACGGTGTTCCGCACCGACCAGCCGGTTGCCATCCCTGCACACAACGGAGCGCCACGCCTGTTGGTCAGCCGCACCCGCCCCGCCGCCGAAGCGGTAGCGGTGGCCGAAATGCTCGGCGGCGAGCTGGTCGCGATGGGCTCGGCCGGGGCCAAGGCGATGGCGGTGGTTCGCGGCGAGGCCGACATCTACCTCCATTCGGGCGGGCAGTATGAGTGGGACAGCTGCGCTCCGGTCGCGGTGGCGCGGGCCCATGGGTTGCACTGCTCGCGGATCGATGGATCGCCGCTGGTCTACAACCAGGCCGACACCTACATGCCCGACCTGCTGATCTGCCGTCCGGAGTGGGCGGAGAGGGTCCTGGAAGCCGTCACCCGGGTTGCAAATTGACTATGTTCAAGTCGCCGCTGCGGGCGTAGCGATAGCGAACGGGACGAAGTCAAAAATCAATCCGGAGAGTCGCCTTGGCGAAGAACAATACCATCACCTTCTACGACCTCGCCCTCTCGACCGGCGCGACCATCAGCCCGTTCGTGTGGGCGACGAAATACGCCTTGAAGCACAAGGGCTTCGATCTCGATGTGGTCCCGGGCGGGTTCACCAAAATCCTCGAACGCACCGGCGGGAAGACCGAGCGCCTGCCGGCGATCGTCGATGAAGGCACATGGGTGCTCGATAGCTGGGGAATCGTCGAATATCTCGACGCCGAATATCCCGCGCGGCCGATGCTGATCCCGCATGAAAGCGTTGCGTCGATCACTCGCGCGCTCGATGCATGGTTCTGGGGCGCAGCGACGGGTCCGTGGATGCGCTGCAATTGCGTCAGCTACCGCGACCTCGCGAACCCTGAGGACCACGAATACATCACCCATTCGCGCGAGAAGATGCTCGGGCAGACGCTCGAGGACATGCAGGCCGGCTGGGAAGATCGGCTGGCGGGCATCTCGGCGGCGATCGAGCCACTGCGCATCGCGCTGCGCGAAACGAAGTACCTGGGCGGGCACACGCCGAACTACGCCGATTACCGCATCCTCGGATCGATCCTGTTCACCGCTTCGGTGTGCCGGAACAGCCCGGTGCTGGCCGAGGACGACCCCTTGCGCCCGTGGATCGACAGCCTGCTCGACATGTATGACGGGCTCGGACGGCATCCCGGCCTGTTCCCGCTGTTCGGCCTGAAGCAGCGCGAGGGCGATCCGCCGCTGTTCATGCCGGCCGGGCAGGGCGGCATCCACAAGCGCAACACCGGTCCGCAATCGACCCAGGCCGAGACCCAGCGGATCACCGAGGGCATGAAGGCGGACTGAGCGTGGAAAATCCGGCACCCGAACGGGACACCGCGTGGACCTCGGAAGGGCTCGGCCGCGGCGAGGCGGTCAGCCGCTGGATGACCTATTTTGCCGAACGCCGCGAAGGTTCGCCGATCGACGTCCAGGTCCACGATCCCGAATGCTTCGCCTCGAAGCTGGTCAGCCGCGGCGTCGGGCAGGTGCGTGTCCTCAGGCTCCAGGCCCCGGCGCAACGCATCACTCACAAGGGCGACCATCCCGACCACGGCAGTCCCGAACATTTGATCCATTTTCTCTATGCGCTCCAGGGGACGCTCGACGTCAGCTTCGAGAGCGGCGAAGTCGCGGTCGAGCCGGGCCACGCCATGCTGATCGACAATGCCGTGCCCTATGTCCTCGACATGAAGACCGCGCACGAAGTGATCGACCTGATCATGCCGCAGCAATGGCTGGCGAAGCATGTCCCGGGGGCTGAAATTGCAATCGGCAAGCCGGTGGCGATGTGGCGCGGATGGGCGCCGCCACTGGCCTGCCTGATGGAGACGATCACCTTGCAGGGCGAGGAATACCCGCTGCCCCGCCCGCTTATCGCCGAACAGCTCGGCGCTCTGCTGGCGCTGGCGATCGGCTCGAACGAGGCCCCGCCGACGCGGCGCTCGGCGCATTTGACGCGCGAGATCCTCCAAAAGATCGAAAAGCAGTTCGCCGATCCCGAACTGGCGCCCGAGCAGGTCGCGCAGGAGCTGGGCATCTCGAAGCGTTACCTTCAGACCCTGCTCGCCAATTCCGGGACCAGCTTCGTGCGCGAGTTGAACGCGGCGCGGCTCGACCGGGCGAGCCAGTTCCTGGTCGATCCCTGCCTCAAGGCGCTATCGATCGGCGATATCGCCTTCCGCTGCGGGTTCCTCGACCCGGCCTATTTCGCGCGGCAATTCCGCCAGCGCTTCGACGCCACCCCGCGCAGCTGGCGCGAGATGAGCTAAATCCCGGCGCAGCTCATCGGGCCTGGTCCAAATAATAGATGTTGTCGTCGGGATCGGCGAACATTGCCATGTAGCCGCCCCAGGGCTGTTTCGAGGGTGCCATGGTGAAACGCACGCCTTTGGCGGCGAGTTCGGCATGAACCGCATCGACATCCGCGACCATGAAGCCGATCCCGGTGTTGCGCCCGCCGGTGCCGTGGCCGGCATCGCCGCCGCCTCCACCCCCCGCGATCGAGAATTGCAGGTCGCCGACTTTGAAGGCGGCGAACTGGAATTGCGCTTCCGCGTGAAGCAGTTCGAAACCCATCGTGTCCCGAAAAAAAGCAATCGCGCGCTCGAAATCCCCGACCCCGACGATGACATAACCGATCCGCATGGCTCTCTCCCTTCGCATCACGGTGAAAGCGGCAGGTTAGGCCCCGTTCGCGAGTCGCGCTATCGCCGGAATGACAATTTCTTTCGTCTGGACGCCATATCACCCGCCGGAAATTTCACGGATTACCTCTCACACACACCCGCTGAACCTTTCGCGGACGGTAACTGGACGAAAGCGTATGCGTATTTTTCCATATTTGAGTTCGCGCAAATCCTTCCTGAATCCGGTCGGTTAAGTTAGCTTGCTCACGAAAGTTGCCTAAAGGGCCTTTCGGGATCGTTTTCCGGGTCAGGATCTGCCAGAGCCATGGGAGGATCTGGCGGGGCCTGACCCGGAATCTTCGGCTTGAATTTCGATCACCCCGACCGCACAAGCTTGGGACACAAAGCAAGCCAAGCGTCGCAGCAGGTGAGAGACATGGCCGAAAAGTCGAAGGGGTTCCCCCTCCCCAGTTCGCTGAAGGTGGTGCCGGGCACCGAAGCCGCCCAGGCGGCGTACCCCTATTACATCCAGTTCCAGCCCGAAGACGACCAGCGCTTCTGGTTCTACAACTCGATGCACTTCCCCGAGCCGATGCATCATTTCGACATGATCACGGCCGAGGCGGCTTACGTGGCGCTGGGCGCGTTCAACACCCGCGTACATGTGCTGCCCACGGCAAAAGGCATCGACCACCGGATCATCAACGGGCGGGTCTATATCGGCGGCTTGCCGGTGACCGACCCGGCCGAGATCGAGGAACGGGTCGGCGAATTCCAGCAGCGCGCCTTCTATTATTTCGAGCACTGGGAAGAGCTCTACGCCGCCTGGAAAGACAAGATGAAGGCGCTGATCGCCGATGCGCAGGCGTTGCCGACACCGTCATTGCCCAAATACGAGCCGCTTGAGACGGTGCACACCGGCAAGGGCGTCGCGTCAAACCACGCCCTCCTCGATATCTACCAGAAGCAGCTCGAAGGGTACCATCGCATGTGGCACCACCATTTCGAGTTCCTGCTCTTGGGCTACGGCGCCTACATGACCTTTTTCGATTTCTGCAAGAAGGCCTTCCCCGAGATTTCCGACCAGGCGATCAGCCGCATGGTCGCGGGAATGGAGGCGGAGATCTTTCGCCCCGACGAAGAGGTAAAGCGCCTCGCCCGCCGCGCGGTCGAACTCGATGTCGACCGGCATTTTATCGACGGGATGGATATCGACACCGTGCTCGCCGAGCTCGATGCGCTCGGCAACAAGGGCAAGGCCTGGCTCGATGAACTCGAGACCAGCCGCAACCCGTGGTTCAACGTCAGCTCGGGCGACGGGTTCTACCACTACCACCGCAGCTGGAACGACGACCTCTCGCTGCCCTTCGCGGCGCTGCCCGGCTATATCGACAAGATCAAGGCCGGGACCAATATCGAGCGCCCGACTGCGCAATTGATCGAGGAGCGCGAGGCGCTGGTCGCCGATTACCGCGAATTGCTCGACACCGACGAGGACCGCGCGACCTACGACCAGCTGATCGGCCTCGCCCACCGCGTGTTCCCCTATGTCGAGGGGCACAAGTTCTACTGCGAGCACTGGTACACGAACCTGTTCTTCAACAAGATCCGCGAATTCGGCGCGCTGCTCGCCGAGCACGGCTTCTGGGAGCGCGAGGAGGATGTGTTCCACCTCACCCGCTACGAGCTTGAAAGCGCGATCGAGGATCTGATGCTGAGCTGGGGGATCGGCTCCCCGCCACGTGGGCCGAGCCACTGGCCGACGATCGTCGCCGAGCGCAAGGCCGCGATCGCCGAATGGGCGAAGCACCCGACCTCGCCCGCGCTCGGCGCGGTGCCCGATATCATCGACGACCCGGCGATCGTGATGCTGTGGGGGATCACCCGCGAAAACCTCGACAGCTGGCTTGCCGATGAGAGCGAAGAAACCAACGAACTCAAGGGCTTCGCCGCCTGCCAGGGCGTGGTTGAAGGACCCGCCCGGGTGGTCAAATCGGTCGAGGAGATCGGTCGGCTGCGGCAGGGCGATATCCTCGTCTGCCAGGTCACCAACCCGACCTGGGCACCGATCTTCCAGAAGATCAGCGCGGCCGTGTCCGACATCGGCGGATCGATGAGCCACATGGCGATCGTGGCGCGCGAATACGGGCTGCCGGCCGTGGTCGGCACCGGCAAGGCGACCCAGCGGATCAAGGACGGCCAGCGCATCCGCGTCGATGGCGGGCGCGGGATCGTGACCATCCTCGAAGACGAGCCGGTGCTGGAAGAGGCGTGATGGGATTTGCAGTTTACTCCTCCCCGGGACGGGGAGGTGGCAGACGCCGCAGGCGGCTGACGGAGGGGGCTCACCTCCAAACGCAGCGCTGGCGGCCAGCCCCCTCCACCGTCCTGCGGACGGTCCCCCTCCCCGTCCCGGGGAGGATTTCATGAAGCCCATCGCCTGGTTCGGTGAAGTCGGGATCCATGACCGGCCCACGGTGGGCGGCAAGGGCGGCTCGCTGGGCGAGCTGACCGGCGCAGGAATCGCGGTACCGCCGGGCTTCGTCGTCACTACCCATGCCTTCGAGCAATTCCTCGCCGCGCTCGAGGCGCGCGCACCGGTGCGGGCGAAAGTCGAAACGGTCGATCCAAGCGATCTCGGCGCAGTGACCAGGCTCTCCGAGGAACTCCGCCGCCGGGTGATCGAGGAGTCAATGCCGCTCGAAGTCGAACAGGCGATCCTTGCCGCCCATGCCGAACTTAGCGCAGACGCGGTTGCCGTGCGCTCATCCGCTACCACCGAGGATGCCGATGACGCGAGCTTCGCCGGGCTGCAGGACACGTTCCTGTGGGTACTCGACGGCGCCGACACGGTCACCCGGGTGCGCGAGTGCTGGGGCAGCCTCTATTCGGTCGAGAGCATCACCTATCGCCGCAAGCACATCTTCCCCGAAGAGGGCGTGGCGATGGCGGTGGTGGTGCAGGCGATGGTCGATGCCCGCACCGCAGGGGTGATGTTCACCCGCAGCCCCACAACCGGCGACAAATCGGTGATCACCATCGAAGGCGCATGGGGGCTGGGCAGCGCGGTGGTCTCGGGAGAAGTCACGCCCGACCGCTGGGTGATGGGCAAGATCACCGGCGAGATTTCGGTGCGCGACATCAGCCACAAGCACGCCAAGCAGGTCCAGGCCGAGGGCGGCGGGATCATGGAGGTGGAGCTGGACGCGGCGGATGCCGACCGGCCTTGCCTCACCGACGAGGAATTGCAGGCGCTGCGCGATGTCGGGCGCAAGATCGAGCGCCATTACGGCCGCCCGCAGGACATCGAATGGGCGATGGACAAAGACGGCCGCCTCCTGCTTCTCCAGAGCCGCCCCGAGACGGTGTGGTCGGCGAAGGAAGCCGCGCCGGTCGCCGCGCCGCAAGGCGATGCGCTCAAGCACGTGATGAACATCTTCGGCGGCAGGCGATGATCCTCACCGCGAAGGACATCGCCGAGATCACCCGCCTGCTCGACGAAAGCCATTTCTCCGAGCTGAAACTCGAGATCGGCGAGTTCAGATTGCGGATCAGCCGCGGCGGTGCTGCGCCGCGCGACGATTATGGCGATGAATTTCACTCGGTTGCCGCACCGGCTCCCACGGCGGAAAAACGCGCCGCTCCAGCGGATGGGCCCGGCAAGGGCGAAGCCGATGTCCCCTCCCCCCTGCTCGGCAACTTCTACCACTCGCCGCGCCCGGGTGATCCGCCCTTCGTGGAGCCGGGCGATTCCGTGAGCGAAGACACCACCATCGGCATCGTAGAGGTGATGAAGCTGATGAACCCGATCCGCGCCGGGGTGGCAGGCACGGTTGTCGCGTTCCTTGCCGCTAACGGTACGGCGGTTGAGCGGGACCAGCCGCTGCTTCGGGTAAAGGTCGGCTGATGGCCGATATCCGCCTCGTCGAAACCTCCTTGCGCGACGGCAATCAGTGCCTGTGGGGGGCGCTCGGCGTCGATACCGCGCGCACGCTGACCATCGCCCCGGCGATGGAGCGCTGCGGGTTCAAGGCGATCGATTTCACCACCAGCACCCATATGGGCGTCGCGGTGCGCTACAAGCAGGAGGACCCGTGGGAGCGGATCCGCGCGATGGCGGCGATCTGCAAGACCACCCCGCTGCAGTTCCTTTCGACCGGCTTCCGCTTCATCGCCTGGGAGACCGCCAGCCCCGAATTCATGGAGCTGGCTTTCCGCACCCTCGCGACCAACGGAATTCGCCGCTTTGCCCTCGCCGATCCGATGAACGATGCCGCGTCGAACGTCGAAGTCGCCAAACTGGTCAAGCGCGCGGGCGGCGAGCAGGTGGTGGGCGCCTTGGTGTTCTCGATCAGCCCGATCCACGACGACGCGCATTATGCCGAGGCGGCGCGGGTGATGGCCGCCAGCCCCGATATCGATGCGCTCTACATCAAGGACCCCGGCGGGCTGCTGACGCCCAAGCGAGCGCGCACCCTGATTCCGGCAATCATGGCCGAAATCGGCAGCAAGGAGCTGGAGCTGCACTCGCACTGCACGATCGGCCTCGCCGAACAGGCCTATCTCGAAGGGGCTGAGTTGGGCGCGAGCGCGATCCAGTGCGCCAGCGGCGGGGCGAGCGACGGGACCTCCAACCCGAACATCGAGCGGATGATCGCCAATCTGCGGGCGATGGGTCACACGGTGGCGATCGATGACGAGGCGGTGGGCGAAGTCGCGCGCTATTTCACCGATCTGGCAGAGGCCGAGGGCCTGCCCACCGGCCAACCGATGCCGTTCGACGCTGCCTATTTCCACCACAACCTGCCCGGCGGGATGGTCGGCACGATGCGCCGCCACCTTGCCGATCACGGCACGCCCGAACTCGAAAGCAGGGTGATTGAGGAAATGGGCCGGGTGCGCGAGGAACTGGGCTGGGTGATCGTGATGACGCCGTTCGCGCAGATGCTGCAAACGCAGGCGGTGATGAACGTGACTTCCGGCGAGCGCTGGGCGGTGATCCCCGACGAGGTGATCCGCTTTGCATTGGGCAGGTTCGGGCGGCCGATCATGCCGGTCGAGCCAAACCTGATGGACCGGATCATGGCCAATCCGCGGACCAAGGAATTGCTGGCCGAGCCGCCGATGGCCGAGCTTGCGGATCTGCGCAAGAAGATCGGCGCAAACCTCTCGGACGAGGAATTCCTGTTGCGCGCGACCATGCCGGCTGGCTTGGTCGATGCGATGCAGGCCAAAGGTCCGGCCGAGCGGCACTACGATCCCAAGACCCGTGCAGTGATGGAGCTGGTGCGGCAGGTGCTCGCCCGGCGGGACGTGACCGAGCTGACGGTGGAGAAGCCCGGCTTCCGGCTGGACGTTGCCGCATGAGCCAGTTCGACGAGCCGATCGGCATCGCGCACGGCGTGATGTTCGATCTCGACGGGACTCTGATCCTGTCGAACAAGAACCTCGGCGATTACAAGGTGTTGCCAGGTGCTGTGGAGGTGCTGGAAGCGCTCAAGGCGCGCGGCATCCCGTACCTCGCGCTGACCAATGGCAGTGCATATCCGGTGCATGTCCAGGCTCCGAAATTGCGCAGCATCGGCCTGCCGATCCCGGACGAGCATCTTTTCACCCCCAACAGCGTAGCGGCGCACGTTTTCCGCGAGCGCGGAGTCAGCCGGGTTCTGGTGCTGGGCCTGCAGGGCGTGGCCGATGCGCTTGAGGAAGAAGGGATTGGGACCTGCTTCGCCGGCGATCCCGGCGCCGAGCAGGCCGATGCGGTCTATGTCGCGTGGCATCCGGATTGCATTATGCCGCATATCCACGCCGCCTGCGAGGCGGTGCTTGGCGGGGCGCATTTCTTCACCGCCAGCGATGTGCCGTTCTTCGCCAGCCAGCAGGGCCGCAGCTTCGGCTATAGCTGCGCGATCAGCGGCGCCATTGCCCGGGTTACCGGCAAGGAGCCCGAAGTTACCGGCAAGCCTTCGCTCCACGCGATGGAATTCGTTGCCGCGCAATTGGGCGTGGAGATGGCCGAAGTGGCAGTGATCGGCGACGATCCGAAGGTCGAAACCGAGATGGCGCGGCTCGGCGGGGCGATCGGGATCGGCGTGACTACGGGGACAACCTCATTCGAGGAATGGGCCACCGCCGCGCCCGAACGCCGCCCGCACCGGGTGATCGACCGGATCGATGCGATCCTCGAGATGGGGTTGCTCGGCTAGAGGCTGGCGTTGCCGGCGCTCCATTTGACGCTCAACTCAATGCCTTGACCGATCGGCAGCAAGGTCGTCTGCATGTCCGGCTTTGAACGGATCGCCTCGCGCAGCGCACGGGCGTTTTCGCGCGCGCCGACCGGCTGGACCATGTTGTCGGAGGCGACGATGGCCTCTTCCGACAGTTTTGGATAGACGGCCTCGAACCCGGCGACGTAGAGATCCTTCCAGATATCGAGCAGGACGAAATCGAACGGTCCGGGATCGGCATCGACCACCGCGATCGCATCCCCGCAGCGGAACTCGACGCAATCGGCCAGTCCCGCCTTCGTCAGGCGATCGGCGGCATAGGCCTGCTTGGTTCCATCGAGATCGACCGTGACGACCTTCGCCCCGCAATCGCGGGCCGCAGAGGCAAGGAACAGGGTCGAATAGCCGTAGCTCGTGCCGAGCTCAAGAATCCGGCCGGGCCGCCGCGCGAGGATGAGCGCATGGAGGAACCACGCCGCGTCCTCGCCGACCGGCAGAAGGAATTCGTCGCGCTTCGCCCCTACTTCGCTAGGGGCCATCCCGCCGAGGCGTTCATTCTCCTGCCGGTGGCGGGCGCGGTACTCTTCGAACACCGCGGCGTTTGCCGGATCGCTGAATTGCATGCTTCGCCTCCCATTGGCTCGCCGTGTGCCGATCATGATTAGCCCGCTATCCGACGACGCAAATGCCCTCAAGTAGCGGAGCGGTAGGGCGACCAGGAATCAAAAGGCCCGGAGGTTTCCCCCCGGGCCTCTTGTTTGTGCCGGACCTAGCGGTTCGGTTGCGGGGTTACTGCCCCGAACCCGGACCGTAGGTGATCTCGACGCGGCGGTTCTGCAACTCGCGCACACCGTCAGCGGTGGGAACGCGCGGGTTGGCTTCACCGAACGCTTCGCTGGTGATCCGGTCCGCCGGGATGCCCTTGCCGGTGAGGTAGCCCGTCACCGAGGTATTCCTGCGACCCGAGAGGCCAACGTTGTACTGCGTCGAACCCGAGCGGTCGGCATAACCGGCCAGCATGATCGGGACCACGCCGCAGTTGCCATAGGCCGAGACCGCGGCATCCAGCGTAAGGGCGGCTTCCGAAGTGATATCCGACTTATCCCAGTCGAAGAACACGATGTACGGGCCCTTGTTGCACACCGGCGGAGGCGGCGGCGGAGGCGGCGGAGGCGGCGGAGGCGGCGGAGGCGGCGGAGGCGGCGGCGGGGGCGGCGCCGGAGGCGGCGGAGGCGGAGCCCCACCGAACTCGTGACGCAGCGTCAGACCACCCGAGTGCACCTCGTGCGCATCGGCCATCCAGCCCTCGTATTCGAGGCGGATCATCGTCTTGTCACCGATCCATGCGCCGATCGCCAGGCCGGCAACCACGGCATCTTCACCCGCATAGGGGCTGATCACCGAGAATACCGAACCCGATTCCAGGGCATAGGAGGCAGTGAACACCGACGGCTCGTCGTCGAACTCATGCCGCCAGCCGACCTTCAGCTCGGGAGTGATCCCGCTGAAGTTGCCGGAGAGCTTCAGGCCCAGTTCCGAGGTCAGGTAATCGTCGGTGCTGTCGTGCACGGTCAGGTGACCCGGATGGGTGCTGTCTTCCGTGAAGCCCTTGAGCTCGGCCGAGACGTAGTCGAGGCCGGCATAAGGCGTCAGCGCGGCGCCGCCGAGATCGAAGCGGTAGCCGGCTTCGCCGCCCACTGCCCAGATGTTCGAGTCAACGTCGGCCGTAGCCAGGGCCCCGATCGAACCGACCGAGATCGAGCGCACCGAGTCACCGTTCATGTCGGTATAGCTGGCCGCAGCCTTGATATACCACTGACCCGGATCGTAGGCACCGTAGGCACCGACCTGGAAGCCGTCGGAGTCAATCTCTCCGCCGAACCAGTCGAAGTCGCCCTCGTTCTTGACCCAGCCCACACCGAGACCGATCACCGCGGACGGATCCACGGTCACATCGAAGCCGATCGCGGCAAGCCACTGCTCACCGTTGTACCCGGTGGCGTCGGCAGCAGGATCGCTGTCGATGTCTTCGTCACCGTAGTTGACCTGACCCCAGATGCCGAAGTCGTTCTCGCGACGGCAGCTGAGGCTGTCATCGTTGAGCTGCATCGCGGCGCACTCACCCATGTTGCTGAGCAGGCCGTTGAAGCGGTTGCCCTGCCATCCCAGCGACTGCAGGTAGGTGGCGTATTGCGCACCGTGCAGCGTGCTGAGCGCATCGACATACTCTTCCTCGTTGAGGCTGAATATCTCGACCAGCATGTCGGCGAACGGACCGGACAGCGAGGAGTCATAGACATCCTCGATACCGCCTGCCGCAGCCGCCTGGTTCGGGGTCAGCCCGAAGCGAGCATCGTCGAACGGCACACGGGTGATGCCGAGGTCGATGTTGTCGTTAAGGTCGAGATCCGGTCCCCAGCTGTCGTAGATGACCTCGAGGTCGAGGAACATCGTCGTGTCGTTCGTGAAGCTGTCGAACGCGCCGGTGCCGCTGTTGGCGTCGATGACGTTGTCGTAGAAGTATTCGTCATCGTAGAGGCCATTCTCGGTGTCCAGCCTGAGATGCAGGTTTCCATCGACCGTCGCCGAGTCGGCGAAGATCTGCTGGAAGTTGTGGGTCGTGTTGTTGACCGTGCTGGCGTCCGAGGAAACCGGCAGCTGGAGCACCAGCGTCGCACCGGAAGCCATGGTGAAGTCATCCACCCACGCCTTGGCCGGACCGTTGTAGAGGTTGGCCGCCTCGTGGTTGACGTCGTTGACCAGGAACAACACGCCATCGCCGGTGATGTTGAGATCGCCTTCGAGCGCATTGTCGTCGCCGTTGATCTCGCCTTCGAAGCGGGTCTCGCCATTGTCGACATTGATCGTGTCGTCATCCGAGATCTCGATATCACCCCAGATGTCACCACCGCCCAGCAGGTTGATCACCGCCGGATTTGGCGCGTTCTGGGTGTTGATGACGTTGCCCCACTGGATGGAGGCCCCGCCGTCTGTGCTGATCCCAGCCCACATGGTGTTCGAATTGTTGATCGTCAACACGTCGAGCGGATCGGCCGCACCGCCGACACCCTGGGTTTCCACCAGGATGCCATTGGCCCAGACAGATCCGTTCTCATCATCGCCGGTCTCGGCGTAGACATTCAGCGTACCGCTGTTGGTAACGACCAGGTTGTTCGAGTCGCTGAGCAGGTAGATGCCGATCGCCTCGGCGGTCGAACCGTTGTCGACGAGATCGGTCGTGCCGGACCCGGTGCCGCCTTCCGCGATGGCGGTAGCCGACAGGGTGCCGGAATTGACGATCGTGCCGGCAAGGTCGGTATCGCCCGTCGATGCGTAGGCATAGATGCCGGTCGCATAGGCTTCGGCATCGTCATCCGCGGTCGCCTTCGCCAATACGGTGAAGAGGTCGCCATTGGTGATGTCGAGCGTCGAGATCGCGCCGGTAACCCCGTAGCCGGTCGCTTCAGCCTCGGCATCGGCGTCGTCGCCGCCGGTTGCCTTGGCACCCGCCACGACATCGAACGAACCCTGGTTGTCGAGGACCGCCTTGACGCCATTCCAGGTGCTGTACTGGGCAAGGCCAAGGGCATCCGCCGACGCGTAAATGTCGTCGCCGCCATCGACGGTGGCATAGGCCTCAACCGTGAACAGGTTCGTGTTGGTCGCCGAGATGACCCCGGTGTCGCTTGCCCCGACCTGCTGCCAGACACCTGTCGCATAGGCTTCGGCATAGCCGCCCGAACCCGCCGGTTCGCTCGACGCCTTGGCACTGACATCGACAGAGAATGTGCCGGTGTTGAAGAACTCATCCGTTGCGGTCACACCCGTGGCGTACTGGAAAACACCAAGGGCCGAAGCGCTGGCGACGGCGTCCGACGTTGCCACCGCGTTGGCGGAAGCGTCAAAGTCCATCGTGCCCGAATTGCTCAACGTGACCAGTGAGCCGTCGGCATATTGGTAGATGCCGTAATTGACGTAGGCCTGTGCCCAGGCGGCGGATCCGGTTGCAACCGCGCCCGCGACAGCGTCGACCGAAATCAGTCCGCTGTTGACCACCGATGCAAACGATTCGTCGCTGTCGACATTCTGGTAAAGCCCGAAGTTGACATCGGCACTGGCATAGGCCGTGCTGCCGGTCGCATTGGCTTTGCCGAGGACGTTGAACTCGGCGTCATCCCCGTTGGTGAACTGCGCCGAGGCATTGCCGTTGATCGCAAAGGCCTGCTGGTAGACGCCGTTCAGCTCGGCAGTGGCATCGGCGGAACCGTCGGCCACGGCCTTCGCTTCTGCGGTGATGTTGATGATGCCTTCGTTCTCGATCAGGGCCAGAGCATCGAAATCCGTGCTGACCGCCTGAAGAACGACTTCCTCATAGGTTTCGCCGAAGAAGCTGATGTTCTGAGCGATCGCCGCACCGTTCGGCGCATCTTGAAGCTGCGCCGGCGTCAATTCCCCGAAGATACCGATGGCCGCGTAGGCATCGGCATCGAAGGCAGCCGAATCATAGGTGTGCGAAGCAACCGCGAGGGCATCGCCCCCGGCCGTGGCGTTGGACAGCGACGTGATGTTGATCGTCGCACCCGCGGCGTTGATGAGCGTTCCCGACGCACTTTCGGTCGGCGTATCTGCCCACTGGCTGATACCGACGTCGATTTGCGCCTTGGAATCGGCATCGTCCCCGCCATCGGCATCGGCATTGGCGGTTACGCTGAGCGTTCCCTGGTTCTCGATATACGCCGAAGCGCCCTGTTCGCCGGAAGCATCCTGCAGGATGCCGGTGCCGTCGAGCGTCGCCAGAGCGGTCGCATCGCTGGTTTCGGCGAAGGCGTCGGCGAGAACGCCGACATGGAGGTCAGGCGCAACCGCCAGTGCGGTGGCGCCCGTTGTGAACACGTTCCACAATCCAACTGCCGCTACGCCGCTGCCGACTGCGGTGCCGGTGCCGTCGGCATCGGCAAACTGCTCGATGCCGCTGTCTTCGATCTCGGCATCGGCGTTGGCTTCTTCGAGGCCCTCCGCCGTGGCTTTGACATTGAGGCTGAAGCTGCCGTTGTTCGTGATGCCAGCAGAAGCGATATCGCCGTTGATATCCTGCCTGACACCATCATCGAGATAGGCGTCAGCCTGGGCGTCATCGCCCCAGCTGGTGGTCACCTCCGCGAGATAGGTTTCGGTGTGATAGGCATCGGCGTTAGCTTCAACGGCGATCGCCAGGCTGGCTTCGCTGCCGGCGTTAACAATCACGCCTGCGCCCACAGTGTCTGCATCGACATCCTGGCTGATGGCGTCGTCGGAGAAATCGACGTCGGCTGTTGCGTCAGCCCATGTCGAGCCTTCTTCGCCGCCCGCGGTGGCGTTCGCAATGGCGTTGATCTCAAGCGCACCTGCGTTGTTCAGTGTAGCAACGGCGCTGCCATTCGAACTGTCGACGTCCTGTTCGATACCGTTTGCGATATCGACCTCGGCATCGGCATCGTCATCAAGCGCGACCGCGGTGGCGAGCGCGTTGATCTCGAGCGAGAGCGAACCCTCGTTGTAGACGTTGCCCACCCCTCCTTGTTCGCCGTCGACCGTCTGGAGGATGCCGCCGTTGACATCGACATTGACATAGGCGTCGCCGGTCAAAGCCCATCCGTTCGCCACCGCGCTGACATGCAGCGAGGGCGGGGCAGCGTCAGCAGTGGCCTCATCAGTGAACACGTTGAGAATCGACGCAACCGCGACCCCGGTCCCGACCTGGCCGGTCGAGGTGGCATTGGTGCCGAACGCATCAACTTCCTGTTCGATACCGTTGTCCATCGAGACGTCGGCGTCGGCCTCGGCATAGGCGTCGGCTTCAGCGTTGACGGAAATCTTCAGGCTGCCGTTGTTGGTCACCTGGGCGGTAGCGTGAGCGCCGCTGGCTTCCTGCCTGATGCCGTCATCCATATCGGCAGTGGCAGAGGCGTCGCCGCCCCATTCGCTGGTCACTTCCCCGAGATAGGTCGAAGTGTTGTAAGCGTCGGCATTGGCGCTGGCGAGGATCGACAGGACCGCTTCGCTGCCTTCGTTGGCGACATCGACGTGCGCCGCTCCATCCGTGGCGCCGCTGTCGGCATCCTGCTCAATGCCCTCGTCATCGATTTCAGCAAAGGCATTGGCGTCGCCGCCATCACTGTCGGCATCCGCCTCGGCGACCGCCGAGATCACGAGCGTGCCTTCGTTGCTGACTCCGGCGCTTGCGACATCGGCATCCACATTCTGGTCGATGCCGATACCGAGAACGGCGTCGGCAGTGGCTTCCTCGCTCGCGGCCGCGACCGCGTGGGCGGAAATCGTCAGATCGCCAGTGTTGTCGACGTCGGCCGAGCCGGTGTCGTCGGAATCGACGTCCTGCAGGATGCCCGCCCCGTCGAGTTCAGCATTGGCGACCGCATCGTACCAGCCGATGTCGGTGTCGGTGCCGGCGCTGGCCTTCGCCGAAGCGATGATGTTCAGCGCGCCCGCATTGGTCACGTCCACGGCCACGTCGCCGCCGGCGCCGTCGTCCGTGGCGAACTGGCCGATGCCGGTTTCCATATCGACCCACGCGGTCGCGTCGTCGACCGAACCGATTGCCGTGCCCTGGGCGAGAATGTCGAATACGCCGCCGAGTGCGTTGTTCACCGAGGCGGTTGCGCTGTCGTCACCTTCAACGGTCTGCTGGATGAGGGGCTGGTCACCGGCCTCGACGTCGGCCACGGCCTCGCCACCCTTTGCGTAGGCGATCGCCGCAACAGTGAGGTCGCCGGAGTTGTCAACGACGACGTGAGCATTGTCGCCGCCGTCAGCGTTCTGGTCGATCGCTTCAATATCGAATTCCGCATTGGCCTCCTGGAGGCCCGCGCCGGTGGCGTTACCGCTGGCGAGCACCGCTGCGGTTCCGGAGTTTTCGATATGCGCACCCGCCGTTACGGTAGCGACCATCGTCTGGAGGATCTGCCCGTTGGTCCAGCTGTTGACCAGGGCGTCGTCCGGAGCGGTTGTGCCGTCGAATATACCGTAGGTGTGATCGTCACCGACGTGGCTGAGGATGATCGACTGATCGTTTATGGGATCGGCGATATCGAACTGCCACTCGCCTGCAACAGTGTCTGCCAAAGCTGGCGTGGCGCTGATTGCCAAGCCAGAAACACCTGCGGCCAAAAGGCGACGGGTCTTGCGGTTCATCCGTGTAACTCCCTCATAATGCCCCGAGTGCGGGGCAATCTGTCGACAAAACAAGCGGCCGGATTCGGCCGTGAAAACCCTTGCGACCCGCCCGTTTTCGGGCGTGGTTATGGTTATTTGTGACGTATTCGGATCATTCCATAGTGCTTTGACCAGGTTGCGTCCATGGTCAAATGACTTTTTTCATCCCTTAAACATGCGATTGCAGGTGTGTCCTCCATGCAACCCTTCCCCGTTGGCGCCATCCGGTCGGCCCAAGCGAGCGACCAAAGGGCGGACATTTATCCCTCGAATATGTGTCAGCCCTGCGACTGTCCACGACTGAACTCAACGTATCGGAAAAAATTCCTCGATTTGCCGCTTCGGGACAACGCTTTGTCGCAATATCAGGCCAAAGCGACAAATCGGGCGACCAGCGGACCCATTGAATCGATTGCACTGCCGATCTGGCGGCAGGCCGAAATGTGGTTGTCGCCTGCCTGGACGTGGAGGTTGGGCCAGCGCCCGCGCGCCTCGAACCACGCCCTGGCCAGCACCATCGCCTGCTGCTGACATTCAAGCATGTCGAGCTCGCAGACGCTGAAAAGGCAGGGGATATCCGTGGCCACGACCCCGGGCAGCGGCGACATCGGCGACCAGTCCTCAACCTCCGCCCCATAATATTGCGGCTTGAACGGATCGCGCACCGCGCCGGCAAGATCGTAGAAGCCCGAGCTCATGATCGCCCCGGCGATTTTCCCGGCTGCCGCACCGGGCGCAGCGACCACGTCGGCGACATGGGTCGATCCGGCCGAGTGCCCCATGATCACGATCCGCGCGGGATCGATGCCGTATTCGGCGGCATGCTGCGCAACATGCAGGATCGCCGCAATCGTATCCTCGCGCCCTGCCGGCCAGCGCACCTCGGGCGCGAGCCGGTAATTGATCGTCACGCACACGATCCCCTCGCGCTGCGCCCATGCACCGACATTGTTATAGAAGGGAGCGCCGGGCGCTCCCTTGTCGCCCATAACGAAGCCGCCGTCATGGACGAACAGCAGGCAGGGCGCGGGATCGTCCGACGCCGGGCGGAACAGGTTGAGCCGGTGGCGCTCGTGCGGGCCATAGGGAATGTCACGGGTGGTGCGGCTCTCGTCGGGCAAGGGGACCAGCGGGGCGAGCATGGCATTGGTCGTTTCGACCAGCTCCATCGAGAACTCCTGCCCGAGCTTTGCAAGCTCCGCATGGAAAGTCTTGCGGTCCATCATCCCTCCATCACCAGCACCGGCTTGACCACCGCAGCGCTTTCGCAATCGTGCCAGGCTTTATCGAAATCGGCGAAATCGTAGCGCGCGATCAGCCGCTCGAGCGGGAAGCGCCCCTGCCGCCACGCCTCGATCAGCTTCGGAATGAAGGTCCGCGGCGCGGCGCTGCCGCCGAGGATGCCCTTGAGGCCCCGTCCCCCGGCGAGCATCTGCATCATGTCGGGCGTCCACGGCTCGCGCGGACGGGTGACGAAGCCCTGCACGCCTTCATTTGCCAGCACGCGCATGCCTTGATCGTAAGCCTGCGCCGAGACGGTGGTGTTGAACGAATAGTTCGCGCCGAACGGCAGCGCGGACTTCACCGCTTCAAGCACATCGTCCTTCGTCGCGTCGATGGCATGGGTCGCACCCAACTCGAGCGCCATTTCGCAACGCTCGGCCACCGTATCGACCGCGACGATGGTCGCGGCCCCGGCAAGCTTCGCCGCCATCACCGCGGCATTGCCCACGCTGCCCGCACCGAAGATCACGATGCTCTCGCCCGGCTTGACCCTGAGCGCCTCGATCACCGCGCCCGCGCCGGTGATGATCCCGCAGCCCATCGGCGCGACTATGTCGAGCGGCACGTCGTTCGGCACCGGCACCGCCCCGCGCGCCTGGGCGACGCAATGGCTGGCGAAGCTCGACTGGGCGAAGAAGTGGCTGGCGACAGTCTCGCTCCCATTCGAGAGCGCAGTGGTCCCGTCCATCCGCCGCCCTCCGAAGCTGCGCGGCATTGCCTCGCGGCAATAGGTCGGCCGAGCCGAGAGGCAGGATGGGCACTCGCCGCACGAACCGCCCGACATCACTACATGGTCGCCGGGTTTGAGGTGGGTGACCGCGCTGCCGACCTTCTCGACCACGCCCGCGCCTTCATGGCCGAGCACCGCCGGCTTGGGCACGGGCAGGCCCACTCCGCGATGGGCGTGGAGGTCGGTGTGGCAGATTCCCGCCGCGACGAGCCGGACGAGGATCTCATCGTCGCGCGGGTCTTCGAGTTCGAGTTCTTCCAATACCGGCGCAGGCGTGTCGGCGCGCGAGACGGCAGCTGTGATCCTCACCCTTTATCGTCCAGCGAATGTTTGGGCGGGGTCATGGCCGGGCGGCCCTTCATGGTCAGTTCGCCCTGCCACGGCACGTCTTCCAAGGTGCGCCAGGCGTTGACCAGCAATTGCTTGAACACCCACACCCCGTCTTCCTTGACCAGCCGATCGTCGCGGGTGCCGATGCCGAACACGAAATTGGTCCCGTATTCGACATTGAACTGGATGATCTGGAACATCGAGCGGACCCGCGCGCCTTCTTCGGTGGGGGTCATCAGGAAGTGCTGGAACAGGTGCTGGCGCCCGAGCCACCAATGCTGGCGATGGTACCAAAGCTCCTTGAGGTTCTCGAGGATCGCCGCGTGGCCGCGCACCTCGCCCTGCCAGAGATGGTCGAAGCTGCCGTCCTTCGCAAACGCGCTCAGCGCCATGTCGGCATCGGCAAGATCGATCCCCCAGGCGTAGCGGGCATAGGTCTCCATGATGTCGCCGCGATCCTGCGCGGGCATCGTCTTGGGAACCCCATCGGGCCAGCAGGCGCTCACGCCACGGCCTCCATCCGGTAACGGCCGGTTTCGAGCACTTCCTCCGGCACCCACACGCCGTGGAAGCTTGAGCGGACTCGCACCGGCAGGTGCAAGCGCGCGATCGGACCCTTGGCCATTTCGAGAGCATCGAACACCGCGATCTCGCTGTGCCAGGCATCGAGCCGGTTGAGGATCGAGAGGATCCAGCCGTCGCCTTCCTTGCTGTCAGGCGCGCGGGGGACGAATTGCGGCTCCTGCACCGATAGCATTTGGCCGTGTTCCCAGACCTCAAGCTGGCCGGTCTTCACATTGACCCGGCCGAGCGTGCTGGTCCCATCGGTGGCGCGGTACACGATCACCCAGCCGTGGGAGTAGTCGCGGCCCTGCCAGCGATCGTCGGTGCGCGGCATCTCGCACGGCACCGGCATGATCACCTTGGTTTCGTAATCCTTGTCGTTGCGGGCAAGGTCGAAAGTCATCCGGCTGAGCACCGGCGGCACCGCCGGATAGATCTTGCCCTCGGGCGAGGGAAAGAAGGCGAAGCAATTGCCGTTGTAGAGGCACAGGTCGAGATGGACCTTCGTGCCTTCTGTCACCGCGTTGAGCATGTGCCCGGCGGTGGTGTTCGGCCCTTCGAACCAGCGCACCTCCTCGGCCTTGCCGTAACGGGGGACCACCGCGATCATGGTCGGCTTGTCCGCATGGTATTCGTAGAAGTGGCGCCCTTCCTTCAGCCCTTCGATGCTCGGGGTGATCAGCGGGAAGAACGGCACGACGATATGTTCCTCGGTCACCGCGAAATCGTGGACCACGCCCGGCCACGGCGCGTTGAACCAGACCTCGTTCACCTTCCTGCCCTCGGCATCGAAGATGTAGATCGCAAAGTCGGTCGTGGAATCGCCCTTGGCCTGGTAGGAATAGGTCAGCAACTCGCCGGTCACCCAATCGACCTTGTGATGTGCGGTCAGGCTGACTGCAGAGACCTGCCCGTCGAGATCGGTCTGCCTGCCGGTTTCCAAGGTATCGGGATCGACCTCGTAAGGGAGGTCGTCTTCCTTGAGCGCGAACAATTTGCCGGCGTGGAACAGCATGTTGGTGTTGGCGGTGCCGGGGCTGGTGTCCGCCGCGATCGGATCGGCGGTGTAGCGGTTGCGGTAGCGGCCGAACAGGCTGCGGCGGTGCTTGGCCTGGAGTTCGAAGCGCGGCGTGTGGACCCACCGGTTCCGGTAGGTGACATGGCCATTGTCGAAGCGGATCATGAACATCATGCCCTCGCCGTCGATGAAGATGTCCTCGCCGTCCATCGGCGGATATTGCCGGTCGGCGCCGCAGCGATACCAGGTGCCGTTGAGCCCCTCGGGCAAATGCCCCTCGACCAGTTCGAGCCCTTCGACCGTGCTCTCGGTCCGCAGCGGATGGGCCCAGCCCTTGTAGGCATCGATATCGGGAAAGATCACTTCCATCGGTGTTTCCTAACCTATCGCCTGGTCGACTGCGCTGACCGCCTGCCGCGTGAGGCAGACCGGTTCGCCCGAATTGATCAGGAGCGCCTGCTTGCGGACATAGCGCGTCAGGTCGCCCCTGAGGCCCGGCAGGCCGGAATAGCCGAAGCTGTCGTTCTTCGCTTCCGAGCCGAAGAAAGTGAGGAACGTATCCTGGATGCTGACCTTGCCCGCGTCGATCTGCTCGCCGACCGCTATCGCGGTTTCCTCATCCGGGCCGATCACCGCAGCGGAAAGGCCGTAATCGGTGTCATTGGCCAGCGCGATCGCCTCTTCGATCGTGTGCCACTTCATCACCGGCATGCACGGGCCGAAGGTCTCTTCCTTCATGATCTTCATCTGGTGGGTCACGCCGGTGAGCACGGTCGGGCGCATGTAATCCCCGCCCTCGATCTGGAACGGCGCCCCGCCCTCAACGATGGCCGCGCCCTTGGCAACCGCGTCCTCGAGATGGGCGGCGACGATCGCCGCCTGGTGCGGTCCGGTGAAGGGGCCGATATGGCCGCCCATCGGATCGGGATGGTTGAGTTCGATCTTCTTCGCGCGTTCGACCAGTGCGGCGACGAATTCGTCGTGGATCGTATCCTGGACATAGATCCGCTCGATCGAGAAGCACACCTGGCCGGTGGCGCTGATCGCACCGCGGATGGTGGCCGAGACCGCCCGGTCGATATCCGCGCCCGCCATCACGATCAGCGGGTCCTTGCCCCCTAGTTCCACATCGTACGGGATCATCCGCGCGCCGCAGGCGGCGGCGACCTTGCGCCCGTTGGGAACCGAGCCGGTGAAAGAGATGTAATCGGCCACCTCGACCAGCGCCTGGCCGGTCTCGCCATCGCCGAACACACAATCGAACACCGCCGCCAGCTCGGGCACTTCGCGGACGCTTTCGAACAGGGGGCCGGTGAATCTTGGCGTTACCTCGGATGGCTTGAGCAGCACCGCGCAGCCCGCGAACAAAGGCGGGATCGCGTGCAGCATCGACAGCATGGTCGGCGCGTTCCACGGCGAGATGATTCCGACCAACCCATAGGGCTTGAGGATCGAGGTAAAGCGGACATCGGGATTGGCCCGCGCCACGCCTTCGCGCAGCGCGCCCCTGAGCTGAGCGGGAGCAGACGCGCACAGTCCGCCGATGATCCCCAGCATCATGTCGGGCGCGATCCGGCTGATCTCGCAATAGCCGGTGTCGTGCGAATCCGCGTCGATGATCGCCTGGCGGTACTTGGTCGCGATCAGCTGCGCCCAGCGCCCCATAACCTTGACCCGCTCTTCGGGCGGCATCGCACCCCAGCGCTTCTGGCCTTCGCGCAGCCGTTCGGCCTTGGCCCTGACCGCCGCAAGATCGGCGACCTCGATCTCCATGTCCGGCACGCCGGTGCGCGGGTTGCGCACGGGCAGGATGCGCGCTGCGGCCATCCCACATCTCCCATTCGTTCCGGCCCAAGGGGAGGCCGGATTTCGCAACCGATCTTTCCAAGCTGCAAGGGGCCGAGTCAACCGGTGAGATCGGGTGCGCGGGCCGCGCTCGGCACAATCGAAACCGGCCGATCCCAAATTTTCCGCGCCGTCATAAACAGGTCACATGAAGTCGGCACTTGATCCCCGTTAGCGGGGATTCTCATGCTGATGCCACTCGTCAATATTTTCCTCACCCACCCTTCGGGCGACGCGATGGACGACTTTGTCCATGGCGAAATGACCTTCACCTTCGATTCGATGGACGGCGACGGCCCGAGGCGACTGGTCGAAGGTCCGATGTGGGCGTTCGTCGACTGGGCGATGCCCGATCTTTCGGGGCTCGAAATGTGCCGCCGGCTGCGCGCCGACAACCGCACCCAGGAAGCCCATGTCACCATCGTGCTCGAATACGACGATCTCGAAGACCGCCGCCGTGCGCTGCGCGCGGGGGCCGACGATTACATTGTCGGGCCGGTCGACCGGCAGAAGATCCTCGACCGGGTGCTCGCGCTGCAATCGCTCCGCCGCCAGCGCCACGCGACCCAACTGGTCGAGCTGGGCGCGCTGACCATCGATCTCGGCGCCCAGCAGGCGCGCTGGAAGGATGCGCCGATCTCCTTGCGGCCCAACGAATTCCGGCTGCTGCGCTTCCTCGCCGAGAATCCCAACCGGGTGCTTTCGCGGCAGGAACTGATCGAAGGCCTGGGCAAGCAGGAACCGCCGATCGACCCGCGCACGGTCGATGTCTGGATCGGGCGGCTGCGGCGCGCGTTCAAGTCAGCCGGGGCGGGCAATCCGCTGCGTACCGTCCATGCGATGGGTTACGTGCTCGACCTGCCCTAGTCGAAAAAAAGGCCCGGCAGGATCGCTCCCGCCGGGCCAGAGGGTGGCTGCGCAATCAGAACATCGCTGTGATCGAGAGCTGGAATTCGGTGCCCTTGTCGTAGGTGTTGAGATCGACCCGGTTGTCTTCGGTCGCCTGGTATTCCTCGTTGTTCTGGCCGAAGTTGTTGCGGGCCTGGAACTTCCATTCGGTTTCGAGCCCGAACATGTCGACCGCCTGGCGATAGACGAAATCGACCTGCAGGCCCGGCTCCTCGATGATGTCGGGGAAGGCCCCGTCGCCCCGGCCGACTACGCGCTTGCTGGCATAGGCAAGCAGCACCGTCATCTGCGAGAGCTTTTCCTGGTCCTCGAGGCCGAACTGCAGATTGGCGAGATGGTCGGACTGGCCGGTAAGCGGGGAACCGTCGACGAAAATGTTCGAAGCCAGCGTCGGCGGTCGTCCGTAACGGAAGACGAGGTCGTCCGGCCCGACCACGAGCTTCGAATTGGTATAGGTGTAGTTGGCCATGAAGAAGAACTGGCGCGAGGCGAAAAAGCCTTCCCAGTCCGACAGGTCGAAGTACTTCACCAGGTCCGCCTCGACGCCGAACAGCTTCGCCTTGGGCGCGTTGGCGAAGGTGCCGATGGTCCCGTTGGCGGCGAACTGGATCGAGGTCTCGATCGGGCTGTCGATATTCTTGTAGAACCCCGCGACCGAAATTCGGTCGGGACCGCCGAAATAATATTCGGCGCGCAATTCGGCATTGAGCAGCTGGCTGTCGGACAGCAGCGGGTTGCCGCGATATGAGCGGTTGGTCTCGGGATCGTAATAGAGCACCGGCAGCAATTCGCGGAACTGCGGGCGGGCGATGGTCTTCGAGACGTTGGCCCTGAACTGGAGCGCAGTGGACGCTTCCCAGGTCAATGTCGCGCCGGGCAACCAGTAGGAATTCGACAGCGTGCTGGTAAACGGCGGGACGACAGGGTTGTCGAACACGTCGATCGTGCTCACCGTCTGGTCCGCGGTCTCGTAGCGCACGCCGAGGTCGAGCGTGACGTAATCGAACGGTACCCAGTTGATCTTGGCATAGCCGGCATGAACGCGAAGCGCCGCGGCGAAGGCCGGCGAGCCTTCGGTCAGTTCGAACAGGTCGAAATCGAACACCGCGATGTTGGGTGGGCGGACCAGCAGGTCGGGCCGCAGCGCGAACACGCCAGTCGGAGTGTCGGACGGCGCGATCACCGAAAATTCCCGGCGATAGGATTCGCGATAAGTATCGGTGTAGGCATAGCCCGCCGCGACGCCGAAACTGTCGCTGAACAGGTAGGTCAGGTCCAACCCGCCATACCAGAGATCCTCGTCGAGGTCCGAGAAGGCGACGGTCGCAGCGCCAAGCGAACCGTTGTCGAGGCGGTTGAGCGGCAGCTCGCCGTACGGATCTCCGGGAGCATTGGTGCGGACGTAGAGGAAGCTGGTTTCGAACGGCGCCTTGCGCCGGCTGTTGGCATAGCCACCGCGCATCTCGATTCCGAGATCGCCGAATTCCAGCTCGCCCACCAGCTGGCTGTCGATCAGCTGGCGTTCGTACCAGCCCGTGTCCTGGGTCAGGCGGGAATTGCCCGAATTGGTGTCGGTCGCATCGCCGATACGGGTCTGCTTGATGGTGTCACGGATGAACAGGTTGGTGAAGCGGAACTGGTGCTCGCCGGCCTCGACGCCGATGCTCAGCATGGCGTTGCCGGCAACCCGGTTCTCGGTCGAGACCGTGCGCCCGTCAGTATCGAGCGCGGTGAGGTCCTCGCGCTCGGGCTGCTGCTGGATGATGTCGCGCGACAGCCATTCATTGGTGTAGGCGCCGGTCAGGATAACCCCGACGCGCGCATCGCCCATATCGAACGCGGTCCCGCCGGTGAACTTGCCGCCCCAATCCGCCGGAACGTCTCCGAGCGTCTGGGCGAGCGTGAAATGCGAGCGGAACAGCTCGGCGGTGAGCTGGTCGGTATCGGTGCCGAACTCGCTCAACCGGGCGCGGCTGTCGTAGAACTCCTGGAGCGCCGGCGGATTGTCGCGCGCGCCGTTGTCGAAGCCTGTCCAGTCGGTCTGCGATCCGTAATAGGAATAGCCGAGGCTGAAGGTGGTTTCGGTGTCGGCGCCGACGCCGAATGTCACGTCGAGAAAGGATTCGTCCGGCACCGCGACGGTGGTGAGGTTGATCACCCCGCCGCCGAATTCGCCGGGATAGTTCGCCGAGTAGCTTTTCTGGACCGTCGAGGAGGCGACCATGTTGGTCGGGAAGAGGTCGAGCGGAACGACGCGTTTGAGCGGTTCGGGACTGGGCAGCGGCAGGCCGTTGAGCAGGGCGAGCGAATAACGCTCACCGAGACCGCGGACATAGACATAGCCGTTGCCGACCACCGACAGGCCGGTGACGCGCGAGAGCGCACCGGCAATGTCGCCTTCGCCGGTACGGGCGATGTCTTCTGTCGAGAGCACGTTGACCACCTGGTCGGAAGTGCGCGCCTCGTCCCGTCGGCGGCGGCCGGTGACGATGATTTCGCCCGACATCGAGACATCGGGTTCGGCGGGCGGCTCCTCGGCCAAATCCTCGTCGCCCAAATCTTCTTCCGCAACCGCATCGGACTGTTCGATCGGCAGGTCTTCATCGTCGGTTTCCTGCGCCAGCGCGGCGCCCGGCAAGACCAGCGCGGTACCGGCTAGCAGTGAGCGGATGAGCCAGGACGGCCTCATAAATTTATCCCCCGGAGTAATGCGAAGTCACGACGGGGGCAGCCGCCTGCGCGGCCGCCCCCGTCACTCGAAGGCAGCCGTTCAGGCGAACGGCGAATCCGCGCAGTCCGTGGCCCCGCTCAGGGCCGCGTAGCTCGTGTTGCAGGTCCAGGTCTGATACCAGGTGTCGGCTGCCGCCGCCCCGCCGACATAGCCCGGATTGTCGAACACGAAGCCATTACGATTGAACACGGTCGGGTTGAACGCGGTCGCGCCGTTTTCGTTGGTGCCGTTGACGAACATGTTGGTCAGCGTCGCGGTGAAGGCCGAGTTCTTTGCCGTGCCGCCGGTCCAGAGATTGTTCGACGTTGCGGCGAAGACATCCGATTCATTGCCACCGGCATCGACGTCGGCGTCGAAGGCGCCGGTCGCCGAGCATTCCATGAACACCGAGGCGATGAACGGCGCGCCGTCCTCCTCGGTCCCCGCGGCCTGGAAGGTCTCGGTGTCGTCGATGTCGAAGCATGCCCGCCCGGTGAGCGCGGAGGCATCGAGGACGATGTTGGCGAGCGCGAAGTCCGTACCGCCGCGCAGGCGGATGGCCGAGGCGTCGGAGACCGTCGATCTGGCGACGAAGGTGGCGTTGGCGATGCGCGTATCCTGCCGCGGCAGATCGTTGCCGCCGCCGCCGGTGTCGGCCTCGATGATGCTGTTGCCGGTCGCCGTGCGCTGGATCGCAATGATCCATTGCAGGTTGATCTGCGCGCCGAAATCGGTGTCGAGTGCATCGTCGCCCGAGCCGAGGACGACGAAACGCTTGCCGTTGACATGGCCGCCGAAGAACTCGACCCCGTCGTCCGAACTGTTGACCGTCTGGATGAAGTCGAGCCCGGTGGCCGAACCGGTGCCGCCGGTGGTCAGCGATTGCAGCTCGTTGTCCTGGTCGAAGGCGAAGCCCGAATAGCGCAGCTGGACATAGCGCATGTCGCCGGAATCGTCGCCCGGGGTGGCGCCGCCATAAAGCGCATCGAGTGGCGTGCCTTCGACCTGGTTGATACAGCCGGTCGTACCGCCCGTCGCACCGCCATCCTCACAATCCGAAATCGGCCCGCGGCCGAGCAGGATCACCCCGCCCCACTGGCCGTCGGAATCGTCGGTGGTGTTGCCAAGGATGTTCTGGCGCGAGGTGAACACGATCGGGTTCGACTGGGTTCCGATCGCGGCGATCTTGTTGCCGCGATTGACCACGAGGTGCGAATTGCCCACGCCGCCGAACACGACGACGCCGGCTTCGATCGTCAGCTCAACATTGGTGTCTGATGCCGTAGCAGCCGCGCCGCCATCGGCGCCGACATCGACCCGGCCGGGCATTTCGAAGGCGACCTTGGCGTTGTCGGGCGTATCGATCAGCGTCGAGGAAACATTGACGACGTTCGGCAACGAACACACGCGGATGGTGCCGCCCGGGACGACGATCACGCCGCCGTCGGTGAGTCCTTGCGGATCGGCGATGGTCGGGCAGGCAGTGGCGGCAACGTAGGCTGGGCCTGGCGTAGGGGTCGGCGTCGGAGTCGGCGTCGGAGTCGGAGTCCCCGTGGGAGTCGGCGTCGGTGTCGGCGCCGGGTTGTTGGTGGTGTTGTTGGTCGTGTTGTTGATCGTGACCGACCCGGTGCCGGGCGAGGCGATGTCTTCGGGACCGCAGGCGGAAAGCGCCAGCATGCTGCAGCCGATGACGAGCGAACGATGGAATGTTTTCACGGCGGACGGTCCCCCAGGATCGAGAATCGATGAGCGCGAACTGATGCTCGCGACTCGTCCGCTACCCCGGTGACGTGACAGTTTTCTTGCAAAGTTTCGATTGTATTATAATGACTTGAATACGACACTCATGTGACATTTATGACGCCGGCCGGGAGAATGTTACCGTTCGATGACAGTATTTCATTTTTGTTGCAGTCATCGGTCAGGCGGCGCATCCCATTCGCATAACGCAAGCTTTGCAGGAGAAAGAACTTGCTCAAGACTCTTCTTTTCTCGGCGGGATTGGCGCTGGCTCCGGCAGCGGCTGTGGCTGAAACCGCAAGCGAGACCGACCGGGTCGATGTCGCATTCGAAGCCCTCGCGGAAGGGCGCACCGCCGAGGCGGTCGTCCAGCTGCAACAGAACGGAGGCGTCGAAGAAGGCGACCCGGCAGTGCTGATCAATCTCGGCACGGCCTATGCGCGGCAGGGCCGGATCGACGAGGCGCGAGCGATGTTCGAAGCGGCGATGACGAGCAGCGAACGCTACGATCTCGAACTGGCCGACGGCAGCTGGGTCGATTCGCGCATGGCCGCGAAAATGGCGCTGGCGAACCTCCCGGAGAGCGGCAGCGCGACCGCGCGCTGAACTATCCACAACTGCGTTTGCCGAATAATCCAAGGAACCCGCGCGAGTCCCCCTCGGGCGGGTTTTTTGCACCGGCGTTTCAGGGCCCCAACTGTCACGGCCTTGTCATTTCTTGCTAGCATCAGGCCCGGATGAAGAGGCCTCCGATTCTCTTGTCCAGCCATGCGCTCGCGATCGCCCTCGCCGCCGGTTCATGGTGTGGCCCAGCCCATGCCGATGTCCTCGAAATCGGCGTGGACGGCGCGCAATGGATCGCCGGGCCGGCGGCCGAACAAGCCGCCGTTCCGCTCTCCGCCAGCTATGATGAAACGGTCCCTGAAGACCTCGCCATACCGGCCGAGGCCTTTGCCGATACCGCCGATGACGGCCTGGCCGTTCCCGCCGCCTACGCCGCCAAGGTCGACGAACTGGCCCGCCGCTTCGACCTCAGCCCGGCGCTGATCGAGGCGCTGGTGTGGCAGGAGAGCCGCTGGCGCGCCGATGCCGTCTCGCCCAAGGGGGCGCAGGGGCTGGCCCAGCTGATGCCCGGCACCGCCGATTATTTGCGCGTCGATGCCGCCGATCCCTTCGCCAACCTCGAAGGCGGGGCCCGCTATTTGCGCGAACAGCTCGATTATTTCGACGGCGATCTCGAACGGGCGCTGGCCGCCTACAATGCCGGGCCCGGCCGGGTCGCGGCCGCCGGAGGCGTACCGAACATCCGCGAGACCAAGGCCTATGTCGCGGCGGTGATGGGCCGCCTTTCCAACCATTCCCGGAGTACCGACTAGATGCGTTCGCTTACCCGTCTTTCTGCACTTGCCGCCGTCTTTGCTCCAACCGCCGCCTACGCGCAGGACCCGCGTGGTTCGGGCCCGATCGTCAATGCGCTGTTGTGGATGCAGGGTACGCTGCTGGGCAATGTCGCCACCGCGGTGGCGGTGATGGCAGTTGCCGCGGTCGGCTTCATGATGCTCACCGGACGGATGAACTGGCGCTTCGGGGCGACCGTGATCGTCGGCTGCTTCATCCTGTTCGGCGCGGCCTCGATCGTCGCCGGCATCCAGGCAGCGGCGGGCTGACGATGAGCGAGCTTGTCCGCCACCCGGTCCACCGCGCACTTACCCGCCCGCAGATGTTTGCCGGGGTGACCTATAATTTCTTCATTCTCAATTTCGCGCTGACGACGGAATTGTTCCTGATCACCGGCAGCTTCCTCGCTTTGCCGGCGATGGTGGCATTTCACGCCATCGGCTATTTCGCCTGCCTGCGCGAGCCGCGCATTTTCGACCTGTGGATCACCAAGGTCTCGAAGTGCCCGCGGGTGAAGAACTACCAGCGCTGGGGCTGCAATTCCTATGCCGCGTAAAGGAAACCTGGACCGATGAGCAAATGGATCGGAGCCGCCGCCTGGAGCGCCAGGGAATCGATGGCGGGCGACCGCCTGCCCTATGCGCGCCTCATCGACGAGAACACCGTGCTGCTGCGCGACGGATCGCTGATGATGGCGCTGCAAGTGCCCGGCCTGCTGTTCGAGACCGAGGATTCCGAAGCGCTCAATGCCCATGCCGCGACCCGTGAGGTGGTGCTGCGCTCCAACCTCGACGCGCGCTTCGTGATGTACCACCACGTCATCCGCAGGCGGGTGCAGGTCGAGCTCGATGCCGATTTCGACGATCCGCTTTCGGCGCATATCGACCGCTGCTGGCGCGAGAAGCTCGCCCGCGGCTCATTGTTCGTCAACGACCAGTTCGTCACCCTTGTCCGCCGTCCCGCGCGCGGCAAGGCTGGGTTTGCCGATCGCATGGCGAAGCTGTTGCGGCGGCGCGGCGGCGAGCTGCCCGAAGCAGACCCGAAGGATCTGCGCTCGCTGCGCGCCGCGGCGGGCGCGCTGATCGCCTCGCTCGGCCAATACAACGCGGCGCTGCTGGGCGATTACCAGGGCCAGGGCGGGCACACCAATTCGGAACCGCTCGAGCTGCTTTCGGCGCTCTACAATGGCGAGATGCGCCCGGTGCGCCGCCCTGCGGACGACACCGACATCGGTCGGATGATCCCCTATCGCCGGGTCAGCTTCGGGCTCGACGCGATGGAATTGAAGGACGGGCAAGGTGCCGGCTTCGCGGCGATGCTCAGCCTCAAGGAATATCCCGACGCGACCTCGCCCGGGATGCTCGATGCGATCCTGCGCCTGCCGTTCGAACTGGTGGTGAGCGAAAGCTTCGCCCCCTCCGAACGCCAGACCGCGCGCGAGCGGATCGACCTCGCGCTCCGCCGCCTGCGCTCGGCCGACGAGGAAGCCATGGCCGAACGCGGCGACATGCTTTCGGCGCGCGACTCGCTCGGCTCGGGCTCGGTCGGCTTCGGCGACCACCATCTCTCGGTGCTGGTGCGCGAGAGCGACCTTGCGCGGCTCGACGAGGCCAGCGCCCAATGCGCCGCCGCGCTCGCCGATATCGGCGCGATCGCGGTGCGCGAGGACACCAATCTCGAGCCCGGCTTCTGGGGCCAGTTCCCCGGCAACGAGGGCTACCTGGTCCGCCGGGCGATGATCTCGACCGCCAATATGGCGAGCTTCGGCTCGCTCCACGGCTTCGCGCTCGGCCAAGCCAGCGGCAACCACTGGGGCGATGCGGTGACGCTGCTCCAGACCACCAGTTCGACCCCGTTCTTCTTCAATTTCCATAACGGAGACCTCGGCAATTTCCTCATCATCGGCCCGTCCGGCTCGGGCAAGACGGTGGTGCTGAACTTCCTCACCGCGCAGGCCCAGAAGTTCCGCCCGCGCACGATCCTGTTCGACAAGGACCGCGGCGCCGAATTGTTCATTCGCGGGATCGGCGGGCGTTACGACCGGATCGCTCCCGGCATGCCGACCGCGTTCAACCCGCTCGCTTTGCCCGACAACCCGGCGAACCGCGCCTTCCTGCGCGACTGGCTCGGCGTATTGCTGAAGGCCGAAGGGCCCGAGGAACTGGCGACCATCGCCCACGCGGTCGACGCCGCCTACGCCAACGATTCATCGCTGCGCCGGCTGCGGCATTTCCGCGAGCTCCTGGCGGGTGCCCGCCGCCCCCAGCCGGGCGACCTTGCCGACCGGCTCTCGCCGTGGATCGATGAGGGCGAGTTCGGCTGGCTGTTCGACAATTTGCAGGACCGGCTCGACCTTTCGAACCGCGTGCTCGGCTTCGACATGACCGCGCTGCTGGAAAGCCCGCGCCTACGCACTCCGGTGATGATGTATCTGTTCCACCGGATCGAGGAGCGGCTCGACGGTAATCCGACGATGATCCTGATCGACGAGGGCTGGAAGGCGCTCGACGACGAGGTCTTCGCGGCGCGCATCCGCGACTGGCTCAAGACGCTGAGGAAGCGCAACGCATTGGTCGGCTTCGCCACCCAGAGCGCGCGCGACGCGCTCGAAAGCCGGATCGCGGTCGCGCTGGTCGAACAGACCGCGACGATGATCTTCATGCCCAACGCCCGCGCCCGGGCGGAGGATTATTGCGACGGCTTCGGCCTTACCGGGCACGAGCTGGCGCTGATCCGCACGCTCCCGGCACACAGCCGCTGCTTCCTGGTGCGCCAGCCCGACGCCAGCGTGGTGGTTCGGCTCGACCTTGCCGGGGCGCCCGAAGTGTTGACCATCCTCTCGGGCCGCGAAGGCGCGGTGCGGCGGCTCGACAGCTTGCGCGAGACCACCGGCGACGATCCGGCGAAATGGTATCCTGCGCTCACCGGCCGCGCCTGGCCCGGCGCCGAAAGCGATCCCGATGGCGGCGATTACGGGATGTGGGAAGCGGCCGAATGAGCCCGCAATGCGAACAGGCGGTGGCCGAGGTCACCAACGGCATTTCCGCCGCGCTGATGGGCGTCGATTGCCTTGCCGGCGAGATGAGCCAGGGCGCCTTTGCCCGGCTGTTCGGCTCGCAGGGCGCGCTGGTACCGGCGCTGACCATCGTCCTCACCCTGTTCATCGCCTTCTTCGCCTTTGCCCTGATCACCGGCCGCACCAGGATCAGCATCCGCGCGCTGACCCCCCGGATCGTCACATTGGGCATGGTGCTGACGCTCGCGACCAGCTGGATCGCGTGGCAGGCCCTGGTGTGGAACCTGGCCGCCGGCGCGCCCGACCAGATCGCCACGATCATCCTTGGCGGCGACGGTGGTTCGGCGACCCAGGTGTTCGCCGAGAAGATCGAGATCGTCTTCGCGGCGATCGAGGAGGCAACCAGCCAGCAGGGCCAGCCGCAGCCCGAACAGGTCACCACATTTTCGCCGCAAGGCCTGTTGTGGATGGGCGCGACGCTGATGCTGCTCGGCACGCTTGGCGTGCTGGTGACCGCGCGGATCGCACTCGCCGTGCTGATGGCGGTGGGGCCGGTGTTCGTCGTAATGATGCTGTTCCCCGGTACCCGCGGGCTGTTCTCTGGCTGGCTCAAGGCGCTGACCATGCTGGCGATCACGCCGCTGTTCGCGGTGCTGGGCGGGACCTTGATGCTCGAACTGGCAGTGCCGGTGCTGGCCGGCCTTTCGCCGGTGCCGGGACAGGTCGATCCGCGCGCGGCGATGGCCTTTTTCATGATCGGCGCGGTGCATGTCGCGCTGATGGTGCTGATGCTCAAGGTCGCGGGCACGATGGTGGCCGGATGGCGCGTATTCGGACTTGC